>JAERMT010000028.1_pt1 | contig 96875 bp, 77 predicted proteins | sample 9267081 | NCBI WGS metagenome assembly JAERMT01 (sample SAMN17071939, study PRJNA684904) | human gut metagenome | isolation source: diarrhea sample from child under the age of five | host: Homo sapiens | place: South Africa: Mafikeng, Mafikeng Provincial Hospital | collected 2019-09
TCGTGACCCCATGCGTGACAGGCATGTATTCTAACCAACTGAACTAACGCACCAACGTGTTTTGTTCCTTTTCTGTTGTCTTAAAAAGCGAATAGGCGGTGCGTACGAGACTCGAACTCGTGACCCCATGCGTGACAGGCATGTATTCTAACCAACTGAACTAACGCACCAATACGACAAGTTTGCTTTTAAAAGCTGTCAGTGTTTCGTTTTTTAAGCGAGTGCAAAGGTATAAATATTATTTGAAACGCCCAAATTTTTAAGCTCTTTTTTTTCATAATATTTTCTGCAGAACTATCACATCCGTGTATTTGACACCATCAAATAACCACTCTTTCAGCCTATTATGCGTCTGAAAGTTTTTTTTCAAGAACAATGCCAAAGATGCCTCATTGTCCTCCGCCACCACTGCATAGAGCTGATGCAGATGCAGAATGTGCAATGAATAGTCGAGTATTTGGTCGATTGCAGCGGCTGCATATCCCTTACGACGATACTCCTTCCGCACAACGATGCTCACTTCGGCACGCCTATGTTGCGCGTTGAAGTCGAACACGTCTACCATTCCTATCAGCTCGTGCTCCTCATTCTCCACTATCAAACGCACCTGTCCATCGTTATAGATGTCGTTGGTGGCGTTTGCTATGTAGTCGTGCAGCACATAGCGCGAGTATGGCACGTTGGTGTTGCCCACGTTCCACACCTCACGATTGTTCTCTAAAGCGTAGAGCCAGTCGAGATCTTCGGGTTCCATCGCACGCAACGCTACTCGCGGTGTGTTCGTGGTAACTGTATCCGGCGGTGTATTCATCGCAGCACCTCCTCACCTGTTACGATTGTCTGCGTCGCTGGGTTGTACGTACCCATCAGTATGTTTTGTTGTGGTGATTCAGAGAAGATGTTGAAGATATCCTCGTAGCTGTATGCCTCGGTGTCGTATGTTGCATAGACACGCTGATAAGACGTAAACTCCTGTCCTACGTGCCCCTTCGGCAGTGTAGAAACTGTACCCTCAACAAACGCAGCATCAATACCATGTCGTTTTGCCAACCGATTGAAGTCTTCGAGATGTTCTTTCTTACCAATGAAGACATAAAGGGTGGTAAGGCGTTTACGTGGTCGCACCAAGCCAAGAAGCTTGCGTGCGCTATGCATCTGCATACCGATAAGCGTACACAACGCCTTAAAACAAATGGCAATCTTCAGAGGCAGACTGACAAAGATGCTGAAATGACCATAGTGCTTGCGCATAAAGATGAGCATGGCATCATAGAACACGTGCACGTAGCGGAACGATGAGCGATGCGTGCTCTCACCTTTATAATGCAATATCTTTGTCGGTATATACCAGTTCTCGTAACCTGCTTTGAGCAAACGGAAAGAGAGATCGATATCTTCGCCATACATAAAGTAGTCCTCGTCGAGCAATCCTACCTTATCCAATACCTCACGACGCAACATGCAGAACGCTCCACTAATGATTTCGATTTGTGCAGGTTCGTCCCAAGAGAGATAGCTCATGTAATAACGTGCGAAGCGACGACTATTGGGATAGCGTGTGCATAGTCCGCTCATCCGGTAGAACGCAGTCATAGGTGTAGGCACACCGCGTCGCGACTCCATCGCCTTCTCGCCATTGTCCTTGAGCATCATCACGCCGGCACCACTGGCACGCTCATGTTCGTCCATAAAGGCGAGCACATCGTGTATCGTATGCTCGCCAACAATGGTGTCTGGGTTAAGCAAGAGTACGTATTCACCTGTGCATTGCTTTATGGCAACGTTATTGGCGCGTGAGAAACCGAGATTACGATTGCTACTAATGATGTTCACATTTGGGAATTTCTGCGTCAGATACTCCACGCTCCCATCATCGGAATGGTTGTCGACTATATACACTTCGGTCTCTATACCGTCAACAGCCCTAAACAACGAGTGCAGGCACTGTTCGATATAGAAACGTACTTTATAGCTGACTATAATGACTGATAGTTTCAATACAGTTCTTATTTTTTGTGTTCAACATCGCGCTTCACCACTTCCGACTCGCATCTTGCTCGTGTGGGCATGATAAAGAAGAGGCATAGGAACAGAATTATGCCCATGTAGCCAAACGCAACGTTCATATACATATAATACAATAAGGTGTTGAGCACCATCGGCACGCAGAGCATCAGCAAGCGAAGTGCTCCCCAGTTGAGCAGAGCCTCAGCTGAGACGAGACGCTCGGCAATGTGGCGAAAGCGGAAAAGACGCAATGCTACGGGGATGATGCAGATGGTGAGCAACTCCATGACGGTAGCCCACACGAACTCCGACGCACCGGTTGCGGTGTGATAGATGCCGTCGGGCAGTATGTCGGTCTCAAAAAGCAATACCATAGTCGCTGATATGCACAACGAAGCTATGAATATTGCGTTCAGCACTTTATATGTTCGTCTCATTGTTTGTTAGTCATTGTTGTACGATTCAATATTGCTCTGCCGAGCGTCACCTCATCGGTGTATTCCAGTTCGTCACCAACGGAGATGCCGCGGGCGATGACGCTTATCACAACATCGTAGGCTGCGAGTTTACGCGATATATAGAAGTTGGTTGTATCGCCCTCCATGGTGGAACTGAGTGCCAATATCACCTCCTTCACTCCGCCTGCCGCGACACGCTCCACAAGCGAATCGATCTCTATGTCGCTCGGTCCTACCCCGTCCATCGGCGATATTATACCACCGAGCACATGATAGAGTCCGTTATACTGCTGCGTGTTCTCCACCGCCATAACGTCGCGAATGTTCTCCACGACGCAAATCGACGTGGTGTCGCGACGACGATCGGAGCATATCGGACATACGTCTGTATCGCTTATGTTATGACATACGCGGCAATGCTTCACCTCCTTGCGCAGCCGTGTGACTGCGGAAGCGAAACCGTCAACTTCATCTTCTGTGCGACGCAGCAAGTCGAGCACAAGCCGTAGGGCTGTCTTGCGACCTATGCCAGGCAACTTCGAGAACTCGCACACTGCCTTTTCGAGCAGTTGTGACGGATAAGTGTTCTCCATTACTTCTTAAAGAGATAAATGCCGATGCCAAGACGCAGACCTATAGTAGAGAAGTCTTTATGGCTCTTGAACGACTGGTCGTAGTAGACAGAAGGCTCGATGGTAACATTGCCGTTGAGGAAGTAAGCCCAACCGAGCTCTACGCCCGGCACAAAGTCGTTATAGTTCTTGCCTCCATGCACGTACTTTGCATTAACGCCTACGAACAGGCCGTTCTGCTCCATGTAGTATCGACCGCCAACGCCAAGTTTAAACTTGCTATCTACGTCGTCGCTCGAAGAGATGTCGCAGCCGAGTTCGCCCATAAGCATCCAATTGTCAACAAGGAAGTATCCTGCGTTGGCTTGCACACCAAGGTTCAGCTTCTTTGCTCCATTGTAACTGAGGTCTATACCCGAGAGTGATGCGCCAACGTAAGCCTTATCCTTTTCAAACTGTGCATGGGCTCCCAGTGTTGTGAAGAGCGCCAAGGCTATTGTAAATAATTTCTTTTTCATAAGTAGAGTATTTATAATGCAAAAGTACATAATATATTTGACAAACAGAAAAATATAATTACCTTTGTGGCGTATTAATACGAAATTAGAAACTAATAATGCGACATTTTTATATACTTTTATTGCTTTTCATTTGCTCGTTGGCTACCTCTGCCCGCGCTTCCAATTCGTTCAACCACGACCGTATTGCTCCTAAGCATGAGGTACGCGCGGTATGGCTTACCACTATCGGCGGTATCGACTGGCCTCACTCCTACGCTCAGACAGCCACATCAATAGAGAAGCAGAAGAACGAACTGCGCCGCATACTCAACCAGCTGCAAACAGCCGGCATAAACACCGTGCTGCTACAGACCCGTGTGCGCGGAACGGTGATCTATCCGTCTACTATCGAACCGTGGGACGGCTGTCTCTCGGGCAAGCCAGGCGTATCGCCAGGCTACGATGCCTTGCAGTTTGCCATCGACGAGTGCCACAGTCGTGGCATGGAGTTGCACGCCTGGATTGTTACAATGCCCGTAGGCAAGTGGGACGGTTTAGGCTGCAAGCAGCTGCGCAATAAAATGGCGCGCAACATAATAAAGATTAAGGGCTACGGATACATGAATCCGGAGACACAACAGACTGCTGACTACCTCGCCAACATCTGCGCCGAAGTGACACGACGTTACGATATCGACGGCATACATCTCGACTATATACGCTATCCGGAGGAACTGCCGAAGCTGAAGACGATGTCGCACGACGAAGGACGCAGAAACATAACACGCATCGTGCGCACTATCTCAAAACAAGTGAAGAGTCTGAAGCCGTGGGTGAAGATGAGCTGCTCGCCAATAGGTAAGTACAACAACACGAAACGCTATTGGAGCCACGGTTGGAACGCTTACGAGACGGTGTGCCAGGATGCAGTGGCGTGGCTGCGCGACGGACTTATGGACGAACTGTTCCCTATGATGTATTTCCGCGACTCCAACTTCTTCCCTTTCGCACTCGACTGGAAGGAGCGGAGCCACGGACGCATTGTGGTGCCCGGACTGGGCATCTACTTCATGTCGCCACGCGAAAAGAACTGGCCTTTGAGCGACATCACGCGCGAGTTGGGCTTCCTGCGCAACAACAATATGGGGCACGCCTACTTCCGTTCAAAGTTCTTCACCGACGACACTAAGGGTATCTACCGCTTTGCGAAGAACGAGCTTTGCCCGTATCCGTCGCTTGTTCCGCCAATGACATGGCAGTCGACAGAGCGCCCGCAGAGTGCTTTCGCTCTTCGTCACACCGACCGCACCGACAACACTACCCTACTCTCATGGCAGCATACCACTGCAGACACCACGATGATGCTTTTCAACGTGTATGCCTCGCACGAGTGCCCAGTAAACACCGCCGACGCACGCAACCTGATAGCGATGCGCAGACAGAGTCGCCAGCTGCTTGTGCCACGCAATCCGCGACTTCACTATGCCGTCTGTGCTGTCGACCGCTATGGCAACGAGAGCGAAGCACTGCAAGAAACTACCGCCGACGCACAGAATTACAACACGAGTGTTGCGTTTGGCAAAACTCTGCTTGCCTGCGACGGTTCTATGGTAGAGATGACGACGGAGGTTGCAGCGGCTGCACAGTTGTCCGACACCGAGTATCTGCTCATCGAATCGCTGCAAGGTTGCGCCATAGCCGTGCGCCCTTACCAACGCGGCGCAAGCACCATAAGCATCAAGACCCTGCCCGACGGCATTTACACCCTGCGTTCGCTCAACAAGAAGGGGGTGAGCCACCGCCTCGGAACATTCATCAAAAAGACACGATAATGTGGTTAGACACGTTTATGCCACGCCAATGCAAGCTGTGCGGTTGTCGTCTTGCGGAGGACGAGCAGACGCTATGCCTTGCTTGTTCGCGAAAGCTGCCCCTCACCGACGATTATCTGTCGCCTTACGACAACAACACGGCACGTCTGCTATGGGGGCGTATGCCCGTCGAACGTGCCACTGCGCTGACATACTACTATCCAGAATCGTTCTGCGCACTGCTTATGTACAAACTTAAGTACGGCAGTCAGCCCGACATAGGCGAATGGCTGGGAGCGTACATGGCGAACTCGTTTATACCATACGCACTTTTCGACGACATTGACATAATCGTTCCGCTACCTATACACAAACGCCGCGAGCGAGAACGTGGCTACAATCAGAGCCATGAAATCGCACGCGGCATTGGTGATATATCAAATATTAAGGTTTGCAACAATATTGTAGAGCGGTCGCGATACACCATGAGTCAGACCAAGCTGACTCATGCCGACCGCACTAAGAACGTGGAAAACGCTTTCACCCTGCTCCGCCCTGATGCAATCGAGGGTAAGCACGTTCTGCTTGTCGACGACATCATCACCACCGGTGCCACTATCTCAGCCTGTGCGAACATTCTTGCAGAGGCTGAGGATGTGAAGATTAGCGTGATGACCGTAGGCAGAACGCACAATTTGTAATTATACTATGCCCTGCGCCATCATTGCCTTAGCCACCTTGAGGAAGCCCGCAACGTTTGCGCCACGCACATAGTTGACATAACCGTCAGCCTGTGTGCCGTACTTCACGCAGTCGGCGTGAATTTCGTTCATTATGCTATGCAGCTTTGCATCCACTTCCTCGCTCGACCAGCGCAGACGCTCTGAGTTCTGACTCATCTCAAGACCCGACACAGCCACGCCACCTGCGTTTGCCGCCTTGCCCGGAGCATAGAGCAGACCTGCCTCTTGGAACACTTTGATAGCCTCTGGCGTAGAAGGCATGTTGGCACCTTCGCTCACTGCGAACACGCCGTTAGCAACCAGTGTGCGGGCATCGTCGCCGTCAATCTCATTCTGTGTGGCTGAAGGCATAGCAATGTCGGCTTTCTCGCCCCACGGACGCGCACCGGCTACGTACTTCACGCCGTATTCCTCGGCATACTCTCTGATACGGCCACGCTCCACGTTCTTCAACTCCTTCACGTAGGCGAGCTTCTCTGCGTCGATACCATCCGGGTCGTAGATATAACCATCTGAGTCGGAAAGTGTCACGGGCACCGCTCCGAGCTGAATGAGCTTCTCAACGGTGTACTGAGCCACATTGCCCGAACCGCTGACAAGCACACGCTTGCCCTTCAAATCGATGCTGCGTGTCTTCAGCATATTCTCAAGGAAGTAGACATTGCCATAGCCAGTAGCCTCCGGACGGATGAGCGAACCGCCGAACTCCTGACCCTTGCCGGTAAGCACGCCTACGAATGTGTGCGTGAGCTTCTTGTACTGTCCGAACATATAGCCCACCTCACGACCGCCTACGCCGATGTCGCCTGCCGGAACGTCCTCGTCAGGACCAATATGGCGGAACAGTTCGTTCATAAACGCCTGGCAAAAACGCATTACCTCTGCATTGCTCTTGCCTCGCGGTGAGAAGTCGGAACCGCCCTTTGCGCCACCCATTGGCAGCGTGGTGAGCGAATTTTTGAATGTCTGCTCGAAAGCAAGGAACTTCAAGATAGACGGATTGACCGAAGCGTGGAAACGAATGCCACCCTTATACGGACCTATGGCGTTATTATGCTGCACACGATAGCCCATATTGGTCTGCACATTGCCCTTGTCGTCAACCCACGTCACACGGAACGAAATGATACGATCGGGTATGCAAAGACGCTCTATAAGGTTTGCACGGTCGAACTCGGGGTGACGGTTGTACTCTTCTTCAATTGTACCGAGTACCTGGCTCACTGCCTGGATGTATTCAGGCTCGTTGGGGAAGCGTTGTTTCAGACGCTCTACTGTTTCTAATGCGTTCATAGTATCTGTCGTTTTATCTACTTTCGGCTGCAAAGTTAGCATTTTTAAAGCAAAATCAAGCGTTTCTATACAAAACGCTCTAAAAAGTTGATTTATCTCAACCTTTTGACAAAACATTAACACTTCACATCGTTTAATCATAACTTATTGTACAGCACGATAAGTGAAGATTTAAATAAAATTTCCGAAAAATAAATGTCTAAAAAGTTTGCTAAACGTGAAAAATATAATATCTTTGCAGAAGTTATCCTGAAAACAATCTTTTTACCTTAAAAAAAGACTAATACCTATTGAAGATTTGAAGCGGTCGCCTGTGAAGGCTGTCGCTTTTTTTTATTTATTATACTCACACAATAACGCCAAAACAGAAATCGTATTAACAACAATATATATGGAACAAAACACCAGACAACTCATCGCAGAACTCGCTGCGAAGTACGAGACGGCAGCTTTTCTGCCCGCCGACCCCAGCTCGTTCATGCACAGCGTTCAGGGCGATGCCAATCGAGAGGCGACAGCTTTCCTCGCATCGTGCCTTAGCTACGGTTCGCGCAAGCAGTTTTTCCCCAAGATACAATTCATTATCGACTCGGCGCATGGCGATGTAGACCGCTGGGTGCGCTCCGGCGCATGGCGCAGTGACATACCCGACACCGCAGAGTGCTACTATCGTCTCTATAAGTTCAGCGACATGCACCGCCTGATAGCTGCCTACGAGAGTATGCTCTGCGAGCACGGCAGCATGAAGGAGTACGTGCGTCGCCATGCCACTACGGGTATTGAGGCTGTGAGCGCCATCTGTCGCTACTTCGCCGAACACAACGCAAGCACCGTTGTGCCACGCAACACGCAGTCGGCATGTAAGCGTGTGTGCATGTTTCTGCGCTGGATGGTGCGCACCGACTCGCCCGTCGACCTCGGTTTGTGGGCTGACATCATCGACCGACGCACACTAATCATGCCGCTCGACACGCATGTGGTGCAGGAGGCACTGCGACTCGGATTGCTAAAGAGCCGCACGGCATCGATGTCTACCGCACGCCGACTCACCGACGCGATGCTCGAAGTGTTCCCCGACGACCCCTTGCGTGGCGATTTCGCGCTGTTCGGATTAGGCGTAGACGAAGGTTTTTAATAGTTTTTGTTCACGTGTTGTCATCGTCACTCGTACGCCATCCAATCGGATTCCGTACGCCGCCCGATCAGATTCCGTACGCCACCCGATCAGATTCCGTACGCCACCCGATCGGACGGCGTACGCAGCACGATGACTTTAGCCCTACTTCCGCATAACATTATCATAGGTTTTATATCGCACAAATGGCACATTTAGTTTTGCCGTGTAAACAAAATTGTGTAATTTTGCATTTATGAGAATAGACATTATAACCGTACTGCCCGAAATGCTTGAGGGCTTTATCAACGAATCAATACTTGCTCGCGCACAGAAGAAGGGTCTCGCAGAGATTCATCTGCATAACCTGCGCGACTACTCCACTAACAAATGGCGCCGCGTAGACGACTATCCTTACGGTGGTTTTGCCGGCATGGTGATGCAGTGCGAGCCTATCGACCGCTGCATATCTCAGCTGAAGGCAGAGCGCGACTACGACGAGGTGATATTCACGTCGCCCGACGGCGAACAGTTCGACCAGCACGTGGCTAACGACCTCTCTATGAAGGGCAACATCATCATCCTCTGCGGCCACTACAAGGGCATCGACCAGCGCGTGCGCGACCATCTCATCACTCGCGAGATATCCATCGGCGACTATGTGCTGACGGGTGGCGAGCTGGCTGCGGCTATCATCGCCGACGCCGTGGTGCGCGTGGTGCCAGGCGTAATCGGCGACGAGCAGAGCGCGCTCTCCGACTGCTTCCAGGACGATATGCTCTCAGCACCTATCTACACACGCCCAGCCGAATACAAGGGATGGAAGGTGCCGGAGATATTGCTCAGCGGCAACGAGGCGAAGATAAAGAATTGGGAGATGGAACAGGCGATGGAGCGCACACAGCGTCTGCGCCCCGACCTCTTGGAAAAATAAGGACGAAACGAAAAAACTAATCGGAATATGAAGAAATCGATATTATCTGCCATGGCGCTGGCTTTCGCATTCGCTATGCCCGTAGCAGCGCAGGACGGACTGCTGAAGAAGTACAACCGACGCCTCACCACGCCGCGCAACTACGTGTGTTACCGCACTACGGAGAAGATGAAGATCGACGGCAAGCTCAACGAGAAGGTGTGGCAGCAGGCTGCACAGACAGAGTCGTTCGTGGACATCAGCGGCTTCGACTTCCCGAAGCCTGTCTACGACACCAAGGCGCGTCTGCTTTGGGACGACGAGTATCTGTATATCTCTGCCGTACTCGAGGAGCCGAACATCGTGGCTAATCTCACGCAGCGCGACACTATCATATATCACGACAACGACTTCGAGGTGTTCCTCGACCCTACGGGCGACGGACAGAACTACTTCGAGATTGAGAACAACGCACGCGGCGTAATATTCGACCTCATGCTCGACCGCGCATATCGTTCGGGCGGCAACTTCCACATACAGTGGGACTGCCCTGGCTTGAAGCTCGCCGTGCAGCACGACGGCACGCTGAACAAGCAGAAGGACACCGACCGCTCGTGGACCGTAGAGATGGCAATACCGCACAAAGCCGTGACACGCAACTTTGCAAATCCGCTGAAGGCTGGCAACATCTGGCGTCTGAACTTCTCGCGCGTACAGTGGCTGAAGAAGGGCGGACCGGAGGAGAACTGGGTGTGGACTCCGACAGGCGAGATAAACATGCACGCGCCTAACCAGTGGGGCTTCCTGCAGTTCTCGGACAAGGTGGCTGGCAGCGGTACCGATGAGTTCCAGTGTCCGTACAACATGGAGGCTTACAAGGTGCTCTGGGCGCTGTTCTACGCACAGCTTGACCAGCACGGCAAGGACGGCAGATACACCAGCTCGCTCGCCGTACTCGGCTTGACCGACTCCGACCTCGCCACCCTGCCCAAGGGCAGCAACATCGAGATGGAGGCAACAACACACCAATTCAGAGCAAGCGTTCTCGTCGGCGGAACGGGCAAGAGATATGTTGTCGACCACAACGGCAAGTTCGAAGTACTATAAGCATCAGGGGGTGCAGCTGTCTCAGCTGCACCAACAAAGAAAACAATGCATATAAAGGGGGTGCACTTGTCTCAAGTGCACCAACAAAGCAGAGGTGGAGGCAAACTGTAGGAGGCTACGATTTGAATCGTTTACTATTCAGTTTGCCAAATATTATAGTTTTGACACACCCACCCACAAAAAAATGAGAGCACGGCAAGGATGCCATGCTCTCATTTTTTATTTTATTCAATTCTATTCATCCCAAACCAAGTACGCAGAAACAAGCCAGTGGTTCATTTCGTCGCCATTGATAGGCTGTGCCTTCGGAATGTCAACGGTGAAGGTGTGCTTGCCTGCCGTGATGCCTTCGAGCGCCACCTCCTCAGGAACGACATCGGTACCCGGGCACCAGTTGGAGCGAGAGAAGTCGGAAGAAGCAACCGGCTCCTCCACTTCCTTCTCAGTGTAGCCCTTCTCGCCGATGTAGGAAGCCACACGCTTCTCAAGCCAAACACCCGTAGCCGGGTTGAAGCGGCGGAACGATGCGCAGTCGTCGCGCCACGGAGTGAAGCGGTAAACCTCCTTGCCGTCTACCGAGAGGATGTTCTCCTTCTGCACGAACTCGTCGCCGCCGTCGTGTCCGCCATGACCAGTCACTATGTACTTCACGCGCACGTCCTTTGCGTTCTTAGGCAGAGTGAAGTCGGTGGTGACGGACTTGCGAGCGAAGATGTCGGGATACTCCTGACCGATGTAGTAGACCGTGTTGATAAGCGGCAGCACCTGCGTGCGCTGCATACGGTCGCAACTGATGTTACTCTCAGTGAACTTCAGTTCGACGCTTGCCAAGTAACCCTGCTCAGTCCATGTATCGATGAACACGCCGACGTAAGCCTCGTCCTCAAGCAGCGAGTAGCGGTCGGTGATGTCCTGCTGCCACTGCACGCAGTCCTCCCACTTCGGTATGTACACCGGGCGGCGCTTCGATGTAAGTGTGTCGTTGTTGTTGCTGTAGAAGCCCACGCCGAACGGAGTCATAAAGCGCATCAACTCGATGGTAGGCAGATAGTTCTTGCCGGCGATGATGCCGCGCATGTGCTCCAGTTTCAGAGTGTCAATCTCGGGGAACTTAGCCTTGCCCTGAGCGATGCTCAGCAGGTTGACGGCAGAGTGGCGCGGCAGTACGAATACCGAGCCCGACTTGTCCCAGCGGTCGCCGTTGGAAGCGATAGTAGTCTTGATGTCCACCTTCACGTTGCGCTCGTAGTGAGGCACCTTTATCTTCTTCAGAATGATGCGTCCGTTCACAAGACGGATGATGCCGTCGGCATCCGCTTCGTTAAATCCGCTGAGGGCGTTCGGAGCGTAGTGCACGTTCACTTTGTCGAACACCTTTATTGTGGTGCTCCCCTTCGCTGCATACTCCTTGTGGCTTGTCTTCGTAGCCGCCGTAGAAGCCGTAGCAATGAAGAGCGAGAGGATTAATGTCAGTATCTTCATCTCTTATGTTTAATCTGTTTATTAGTTACTTTCAATCACCTTGCCAGCTCCGCGGTAGAGCTTGATTGGTCCGTCGAGAAGCACCGCTACGACCGTAATCATCGGGTCGAGAGCATGCTCAGGCACGTCGATGTAGAGGTTGCCCGGCACCTCGCTCCAGTAGTTCTTGTTGTACACCTTCGACTGTATTATCTCGCCGTCGCCTACAACCCATACGCGGTTCACCTTGTTCATAAGACCCTTCACCTCGATAGGTCCGTTCGGCTTGTACGGCAGGTATAGATAGAGCACATCGCCAGCCTCGTTGAGCGTGGTGTAGCCCTGGAAGTGCTCGCTGGGGATGCCGGCACGTGTGTCGTATATAGCCTCCTTGTGCTTCTTTGTCCAGCGACCGAACTCCTTCAGTACAGCCACCTGCTCCTCAGGAATTGTGCCGTCCTCCTTCGGACCGATGTCGAGCAGCATATTGCCGCCCATAGAAAGACAGTCGACGAAGGTGCGCAGCAGGATGTACGGCGACTTGTAGTTAGTGTCGGCGTGCTGATAGCCCCACGAGTCGTTCATCGTCATGCACAGCTCCCAGTGCTTCTCCTCCGGACGCACTACGGGTACGCCCTGCTCCGGTGTGGCGTAGTCGCCATAGCCCTGGATGCGCGAGTTGATGATGACGTTCTTGTTAGCCTTGCGCAGGAACTCTGACATTCCCTTAGCGTTCCATGTCTCGGCGCTCTGCTCCCAGTCGCCGTCGAACCAGTATAGGTCGGGCTTGTACTTGTTGAGTTCGTCGAGCTGGTCGAAGTCGAACTTCAAGAACTTCTGCCAGCGCTCTGGGTCCTCGGTCACGTTGTAGCGGCTCTCGGTGCGTGTGAAGTTAGGATAGTCGGGGTGCGACCAGTCGATGAGCGAGTAGTAGAGTCCGAGTTTCAGTCCGTGCTTGCGCACCTCCTTAACGAACGGCGTAACGAGGTCGCGCTTGGCAGCCGTAGCCTTTACGGTGTTCAGGTCGCTGTACTTGGTGTCCCACAGAGCCACACCGTCGTGGTGCTTGGTGGTGAGCACGGTGTAGCGTGCACCGCTCTCCTTGATGAGGTCGAGCCATGCCTTCGGGTCGTAGTTCTTGGCTGTGAAGCCGTCACACTGAGCCATGTACTGCTCGTAGGGCAGATACTTGTTGTGGAACGACCAGCTCTCCGACACACCATTCACAGCATAGATGCCGTAATGGATAAAAATACCCAACTTGGCGTGGTCGAACCACTCCATTCGCTTGTCCTTCTGCTCCTCTGTCTCCTGCACGGCGGTGTTCTGGGCTACAGCACCCGACACGGCAGCCGCACAGAGCAATGAGCACAATATGCGTTTCATCTTCATATTAGAAAGTTTTGTTTATAATATCAGTTGTTGAAAAAGCTTTTATAAAGTTCATAAGTTACTTTTATAAAGTTCATACGTTGCTTTTATAAAGTTCTTAAGTTGTTTTTACAAAGTTACAAAAAAAAATGCACTGCCCAAAAGAGCAGTGCATCCTTTTTATCATATATCCGTCAAGCTATCAGCAAGTTTAACGGAAATAAGTTCGTATCAGGTCTTTATTAATGACCACCGATAGCCCACCACAGCGGAGTGAGGTTGCTGTCAACACCACCCTTGAGGAAGCTAACAGCCTTCTCATAGCCAGCTGCGTCAGAAGAAGAGAGGCTTGACGGATACTTGAAGCGCTGTACGAAGAGGCTGATGCTCTGTGCACTCTTGTAAGAATCCGTTGTCCAGTCCTTCATGTCTGTGATAGACATTGTAGATGTAGGAATCTCCCAGAACGGCAGACCGAGACGACGGTGATTTGACCAGTTCTCCTGCGGCAAGTACGGAGTATTTGCTATGTAGAGCTGTGTGATAATCTTTGTCAGGTGGTCGTTGAGAGCCGGAGTCTGGGCAACCTTTGCATAGAGAGTGTTCGCAGCCTTCGGATACTCGTATGTAACTGTCTCCTCAGCACCAGTATAACCGTTCTTAAAGGTCATAGATGTAGCGGTAGGCTCTGTGGTGTGGCTCCACTTAACAGAAGTACCTACACGGTTGTAGTCCTCAGAAGCGATGTAAGCGTCGTACAAATCCTCGATGCCGTTATACTCGAAGCTTGCCTTGATGCCAGCATAGTAAGCAGCCTCAGCAGTTGTACCTACGTTCCAACCGCGCTCAGCAGCCTCAGCTAAGAGGAAGTAAGTCTCCCACGGACCGAAGAAGAAGCGCTTGTTCTTGCTGTTACGATATTCGTCAGCAAGAGATGGATAAGTACCGATATAGCCATAACCACCGAGGTCAGAGCCATTTACAAGACCATTGGTAGTGGCTTTCTCATCGCTTGAGTAGCCTGCGGTCAGACCATTCCAGCAGTATGTTGCATCAACAGTAGCCAACGCAGTCTTGTTCTGGTCGTCCTTTGCCCACAACTTCTCTACCTGAGGAGCCTTCGGGTTTGTGAAATAAGAGACATAACCGGTCTGTGTACGGTTCTTATAGTCGCCCGGCAGGAAGTAGTAGAGCAATGCACGTGGGTCAACCTTTGAAGGCAGACCATCGAAGAAGAACTGCTTTGTCGGGTTGTCAGTGTTAGGCTCCCAGTGCTGGTCGAACTTCAAACCAAGATAAGTTGAAGCGTCCTTTACATGTTCAGCGTAACGATTCTCATTCTCTTTACCCTCTTCTTCCTTATTGGTGTTCTTCACATACTTAGCGAGAGCATCTACAGAAGCTGTACCACCGAAGTTGGTGGTGAGGTTGGCCATTGTAGCAGACATACTCTGGATATCCCAAGAGCGGCTCATCGGACCTGACCAATCGCTCCAGCCATCGTACTCCTGAACAGCTGCAGTGCCGTCAACGGTCTTGATACCACTACCCTGAGCCACAGCAGCCTCAAACTCGCTCTTAGCCTTTGCCGGGTCTGCCTCAGACAGACGCATTGCGAGACGCATACGCAGAGAGATACCATAGTTCTTCCACTTAGCTGCATCAAACGCAAATACAGGGTCGTTCTTCTTCTCATCGTCGTTAGGAGCCACCTCTGTGTTGATGTTGCTTACAGCGTCAGCAAGCTCGGCAAGCATCCAGTAGTAAACATCCTTCTCTGAGCTGAACTCCGGATTTACGCCCTGAAAGCCGTTAAGAGGAGCCGGACCGAAGTTGTCCACGAACTGAGCCATCATCTGAACGCGCCAGATACGTGCCATCTGCTTCAAGTTAGGATAGAAATCCTTCTCGTGAGCAGTCCATGTGCCCTGCGGCTCCTCAATGAGATTGATACACGTGTTGGCATCACGCATCCAGTTTGCATTGTAGCTGAAAGCTGCGCCGTAATACTCGTCATTTTTTGTACCGATAGACACACCGTAGCCGTCCTCACCATCCTGACGTGCTGCTGCTGCCCACTCGATAACGAAGAGACGCTCGCCAAGATACGGGTCCATCTGTGCACCCTTTATTGAGTTGAGAAGCGAATAGTAGGGCTTAATCTTGTCGCCACCTGTCGTCAACGGGCTGTTGTTTATATCGTCGAAGTCGTTACATGAAGTCATCACTCCACCAAGAGTGAGCGCCATCATGGCTGACATTATTAATTTATTCGTTTTCATAAATATTTGTCAATTTAATGAATTAGAAACCGATTGAAACATTAAACACGTAACTGCGTGTTGTAGGTAGACCTGCATACTCGAAACCAGTAGCATTGGTACTTGTAGCGTATACTGACTCTGGGTCTACACCATTCATGTTACTGTGAATCATCCAAACGTTGGTAACAGTGAAGCCTGCCTTGAGCGACTGCAGGATAGTACCAGCAAGCACCTTAGCCGGAACTGTGTAGCCAAGCGAGATGTTACGCAGACGTACGTTTGTAGCACTATAGGTATTAGCCTCGCCGATACCCAAGTTACCTGCACCTGCCACAGCGCGCCAGTACTGCTGTGTAGTAATCTTATTTGTGTTCTCTACATACTGACCAGTAGCGGCATCGCGGTAAACACCCTTGACAACCATATCGTTAACACGCTTGCCACCAGGAGCTGTTGCCTCTGCTGTACCTGAACGCTGCATCATAGCGTTTGTACCAGAGAAGATTTCACCACCTATACGTGCATCAATCTGGAAGCTGAGGTTCCAGTCCTTGAAGCGGAAGCTGTTGGTAAGACCCATGTTGCAAGTAGCCTGCTGATCGCCAATCTTCTCGAGTTCGCTGGTAGCCTGTGGCAGACCGTCAGATGTGAGGAGAAGCTGTCCGTAGTACGGGCTGGTCTTATCTGTAACACGGAGGAACTTAGTACCCCAAATCTCACCATAGTTGCCACCCTTCATAGCATAAACCTTGATGTTATCAAAGTTTGGACTAAGCTCGTAACGGTCAACACCATCATAAAGATCCTTGATTTTGTTCTTGTTGTGCGATACGTTGTAGTTGATAGTCCACTCGAAGTCCTTTGTGCGGATAGGAGTAGCGTAAGCCATCAACTCGACACCCTGGTTCTCAATATCGCCTGCATTGATCTTCTTGCTGCTGTAACCAGAGAGTGAGTTCATCGGCAGGTTGAGCAACTGGTTTGTTGCGTTCGACTTATACCAAGCGAAGTCAAAGCCCAAGCGGTTGTTGAGGAACTTGAGCTCGAGACCAACCTCCCATGACTTGATAAGCTCGTTACGTACGTTCTTGTCAAAGAGAGTGCTGCTGCTTGAAGCTGTGATGCCAGAATGGTCGTCCTTGCTTGTTGAGTAGAGGTTGTAAAGCTGGTACGGATCCATATCGTTACCTACCTCTGCGTAAGAAGCGCGGAGCTTACCGAAGGTGAACCACTTCGGCATTGCTACCTTGTACTTGTTGAGCATGTCAACGAAGAGCACAGATGCCGAAACTGACGGATAGAAGAACGAGCGGTGCTCCTTGGCAAGAGCTGACGACCAGTCGTTGCGGAATGTTGCGTCGAGGAATGCCCAACCGTCGTAGTTCAAACCTACAGTACCGTAGAGAGAGTTAATCTTCTTCTCTGTGTAGATCTGATTAACTTCAGGCTTGTTCTTACCGTTGTTCAGCGAGAAGAGGTTCTCGATAACGAGGTCGGTAACACTGCTCTTCAAGCCTGTCTTCTTTGTAGCCATGAGGTTGCCACCGAATGTAGCTGTAGCACCAATCTTGTCGATGAGGTTGTCCTTTGTAGCTGTAAGAAGGAAGCTGAAGTTGTTCTCGTAGAAGTGCTGGATGTTCTGTCCGTATTGTGTAACAAGGTGAGGGTTGCCCGAGTATGTGCGGTTTGTAGCCTCAAGTGTGTACATATCGGTACCAGCCTTCACCTCTGCTGTCAACCAAGAAAGCACCTTGTACTTCAACGATGCGTTCATCAAGAAGCGGTCGCGGTTATCGTCAGAGAGATTATACTTGCTCATCCAGTACGGGTTAGTGCCGTCCTTGTTCCACCATGTCATCTGGTTGTTCTCGTCAACGCAGTTCTCGAAGTCGCGGATGTCGAGAGTGGTTGGGAAGGTGTACATACCGAGAGCCGAGTTGCTGCTATTGTTACCCGAAACCGGACGGTTGTTAGCCTTATTGCGGATGTACTGCACCTTAGCGTCGAATGTCCATGCGTCGTTCTTACCGAAGTTGGTAACGCCACGAAGCATCATGTTGGTACGGTTGAGCTTCGCGCCTGGAGTCATCGACTTGTTGTTCATATTCGTAACAGAAGCATAGATAGATGTCTTGCCATACTGCTGCGAGAGTGTCACGTTCTCCTGTATTTCTGTACCTGTACCGAAATAGCTGTTAAGGTTGTCGTAGCGCTGCATTGCTACCTCCTTGCCATCCCAGCGTGTGTAGGTCTGACCCTCGATACGCGGACCCCAGCTTGAGCCACTTGTAGCGTCATACTGACCATTGTTACCCTGACCGTATGTGGTCTGCATCTTAGGAGATGTGAAGAGCGTCTCTGCACTTACTGTACCAGTGATAGTGATACCAAGACCCTTTGTCTCACGACCTTGCTTTGTGGTGATAAGGATTACACCGTTACCAGCACGCGAACCGTAGAGGGCTGCTGCCGAAGCACCCTTAAGCACTGACATCGACTCGATATCCTCGGGGTTGATATCCGAAAGACCGTTACCCATATCGGCTGACGGATTCCAAATGTCGTTGTTATCCGCACCGGTGAAGTTATCCATAGGCACACCGTCCACTACGATAAGCGGTTGGTTCAGACCAGTGATAGAGTTGTTACCACGGAGCTGGATCTTTGACGAACCACCAGGACCGTTGCTCGAACGTGTAATCTGCACACCTGCAATCTTACCAGTCAAGGCGTTAGCCACGTTGTTCTCATGTGCGTTTACAAGAGCGTCGCCCTTTACGTCCTGGATAGCATAACCAAGCGACTTGCGCTCGCGCTTGATACCAAGAGCAGTAACCACAACTTCGTTAATCTGCTTTGAGTCGTCGTTGAGTGTCACCTTCAACGGCTTGCCGCTCCACTCCATTTCCACTGGAGTCATACCAAGCGAAGTGATACGAATCACGTCACCCTTCTTTACGTTGCGAAGAGTAAAGTTACCATCAATATCAGTAACTGTACCCAAGCCACTCTTGCCTTTAACAACAACCGATGCACCAATCATTGGTTCGCCAGTTGCGTCAAAAACAACACCTTTACATTCTGCATCAGCCTGTGCGTTCTGCACAACAGCCTGCGAAGTAACGTTTCCAGCATAAGCTGCTCCCATTGGCAAAGCCGAAAGCGCGAGCAGCATACCTACTGTCTTTACTTGTTTTGACATAGATGTTAATTTTTAATTAGTACTAAATGATATGTTCTTTTATTTTTTCAAGAGGAAGTCTATACATACAGCAAATTCATTGACATTTATACAGATTATTATAAAAAATCCTCTCTATTTATTTTTCATATTATCCCAATATATCAACTTTACATTACATTCTTGATACAAATTTAAAGTTTTTTCTTGAGAATGAAACATTTTTTATAAAGAAAATGAAACTTTTTAAACTAACTAATGTTTTCTTTAAATAAAATACGAATAATATACTAAAAAGCACTAACTTTGTGCTTATTATGCAAATTAAGCTACATAATAGTACTTTTTAAACTAATAATATAAAACAAAAACACATGAAGAAAATCTTAATGACTCTTGCGCTTGCGCTCACTACGATGTGCGCAAACGCAAAAGGTGCAAAAACCCCAGTCTTCGCATGGTCGGGATGGGGCGAGAACACTACAGAAAAGTCGCTCACTGCCGATTTCAAGGCTTGGAAGAAGCACGGCGTAACTGGTGTGTGCATTAATGCCGGCATGGACGTGGAGAAGATTGCTGTGGCTGCAAAGGTGGCAAAGAAGGTGGGATTGGAGTATCATGCTTGGGTGCCCACAATGGTGCAGGGCGGAAAGCCCAAGAGCTGGTACACCGTGAACCGTCTTGGCGAGTCGGCATCTGACAAACCGGCATACGTGCCATACTATACCACGCTCGACCCACGCAACAAGGAGGTGCGCAAGTTCCTCGTTGAGAAGTTCGAGGAGATTGCTTCCATACCTGAAGTCGACTACGTGCAGCTCGACTATATCCGCTACGCCGACGTTATTCTGGCGCGTGGTTTGTGGGACAAGTACGGACTCACGATGAACGGCGAGTACGCCAAGGCTGACTACTGCTACTGCGACGACTGCGTGGCTGCGTTCAAGCAGCAGAGCGGCATCGACATCACAAAGGTGACCGACCCGTCGAAAATTAAGGAGTGGGCACAGTTTCGCTGCGATGCTGTAACCGACCTCGTGAATGCCATCTCTGATGCCGTACACGCCAAGCAGAAGAAGCTCAGTGCCGACGTGTTCCCCGGTCCGAAGAGCTATGCCGAGTGGATGGTGCGCCAGCAGTGGAACAACTGGAAGCTCGATGCTGTGTTCCCAATGAACTACAACGACTTCTACATGGAGCCGGCAGCTTGGGTCGGCAAGGTGACGAAGGAAGAGGTGGAAGCCATGAAGGGCAAGAACACCTTATTATATAGTGGTATCTTCATCTGCCACGACTGGCGCCACAAGGACAAGGTGGTAGACCCGGAGAACTCCGGACTGCTGCCGTCAGAGATTGCGGAGGCTGTGCAGTCGTCGATGGCTGCGGGTGCAGACGGCATCAGCATCTTCACGCCTAACGATATGACCGAGGAGCATTGGACAGAGCTTGAGAAAGTGCTGAAGGAACTCAACAAGTAACAAAACAAAGAGTATGGTTGTGCCATACTCTTTGCAGAATAAATATATAAGGTGCGGGCATTCTTGCCTGCACTTTTTTGTTGATTCAGGGGGTGCACTTGTCTCCGCTTTATTTTTCTCCAGAGTGCTGCAGGCAGAAGCGCTCACCGAGGGCGAAGCCTTCCTCGTAGAGCCGCTGCAACTTGGCTACATCCTTCTCCATGCGGTCTACCTCCATCGGGCGTTCGGGACGAATGCACACCACCTTGCCCTCGTCCTCCAGACGCTCCACCAGCGCGAGTTGCTCGTTGTAGACGCGCATACGATGGCTAAGTGCCACGCGCAGGCGCGGATACTTCTTGTATATGAAATGCGGAATCTTTATGTCGTGACCCGATTTGCGATAGCCACGGTTGCGCGTCAGCACGAGCACGTTCTGCGCATGACCGGTAGCCATTGCACGCTCCACTGGTATCGAGTCGACGATGCCACCATCGAGCATCGGTATGCCGTCTACGTTCATTATCTTGCACACGTAAGGCAGCGAAGCCGAAGCACGCACAACGTCGAGTGCGCGTTGGCGGTCGTGGCGTTCGGTGAGATACATCGGACGACCCGTGAGACAGTTGGTTGTGACCATCTCGAACGTAGCCGGATTGTTGAAATAAGCGTCGTAATCGAACGGCACATACTCGTTCGGCACCTTGTCGTAGAGCAGTTCGGCATCGAAGATGCAGCCCTGCGTGAGCAGATAGCGTAGTCCGATGAAGTGGAACTTGTCCATGTAGTCGATGTTCGTAACGCGTGCACGTCCCGGCTGCCGACTTATATACGACATGCCGTTGCCCGCTCCTGCCGACACCGCCACCACATAGTTGAAATACATGTTGTGCTTCATAAACGCATCAAGCACACCGCACGTGAAGACGCCGCGCATTCCGCCGCCTTCGAGCACCAATCCCGTGTTGTTATCAAGTTTCATAGTATTGTTGTTTTTTCTTTCTTTTAAGCCGAACTAAGCCTCTTTATGCCTTCTTAAGCCGAGGAGAACTTCCTGCTATCAAGACTGCGCTTTTTACCTTTTTACTTTTTTACTTTTAAATACACGTTCGTCTCCTTGCGTTCGAACCCCACCTTCTGATAGAGTCTGTTAGCTGCAACGCGCGATGGTCGCGAGGTAAGCATGAGCGTGTTGAAGCCCTCGCGCTCGGCGAAGCTGACAGCGGAAGCCACGAGTCGTTCGCCAAGATGCAGCCCACGACACTGCGCATCCACCACTACATCTTCTATCCACGCCTTGCGACCCGTGAGCGAAGTGTAGAAGCCAACGGTACACATACCCATCACCTCGCCGTCCACCGTGAGCAGCAGCAACCGACTGTTAGGCTCATTAACCAGATTCTGCAACTGTTCGGCACTCATCTCGCAGGGCGAAGAGCATAGCTGCAGCAGCAACCGATTGACTGCTGCAACGTATTCGGGTTTGCAACTCGTCGCTTCAAATATATCAATCTGTGACATTACGTTCCTATTTATCATTATGTATCGCTGCAAAGGTAAAAACAATTTGCGGAAAAAGAGCAAAGAAAAACCTTAAATTAACACACTGAGCAGACAATAAATTTGTAATTTTGCAGAGAACATAACAATAACACAGAATGATTAAAGTCACGATACTAATGCCCGTCTACAACGGCAGCCTGTACTTGCAGCGATCTATTGGCTCGGTGATGGCGCAGACCTATGCCGACTGGCAGCTCGTTGCGCTCGACGACGGCTCTACCGACGACAGTCTGAGCGTGCTGAAGCAGATGGCTGCTGCCGACAAGCGCATAAAGATAATGACGAAGACGAACGACGGCAAGGGCAACACGGCTCGCAACATAGACATTATGAGCGCGGAGGCGGAGGGCGACTACATATTCTATATGTCGCAGGACGACTACATATCTGCCGACTTGCTGCAACATGCCGTGACTCGCGCCGAGGAAACGGGGGCAGAGATTGTCGTTCCGGACATGCTGCTCGCCAATGCCGACGGCTCTACCGAGCAGGCGAAGGGTTCGTTCCCACCCAATGGCGACTACTCTATCCTACTCACGGGCATAGAGGCATTCGCGTTGTGCATCGACTTCTCGATACATGGCTTTGCGCTCATAAATCGCCGACTGATGTTCGCCACCGATTGCGACACACGCTACTTCGACAGCGACGAGTATAACACACGAGTACAGTATCTGCGTGCCAACAAGACGGCTTTCTGCCACGGCACGTTCTTCTACTATCAAGGCAATGCGGAGGCTATGACAAAGAAGTTTGCGCCGAAGCAGTTTCAACGCCTGAACACAATAGTGATGCTCGGCAAGAAGGCAGAGCAAGAGCATATGCCGAAAGAGGTGATGACGCGGGTGCGTCGCTGGCAGATGAAGGTGTATCTTAATGTGCTCATACTGTTGTTCAACAACGCCGGCAACATGAGCCGAACTGAATACAAGGAGGCGGTGAAACGCTTCAGACAATTCGAGCACGGCGTGCGCTTCGGCGGATACAGACGCAGCATACTGAAAGGTTTGAACGTGTACGAGAAGACATTGGCAATAATCTACTTCGCTTGCGGTACATGCCGTCACCTACATATGCTGCACAACGCCTACAAACGCCTAAAGCACTGACTAAGACCGACGCACGAACTTACGCTTTATGCGGTTTACGATGTCGATGTCGACGTGCCGGCGCATGATGGAGAGCGTGTAAGCTAAGTCGAGAACGAAGAGCAGCGCGCCTACCGACACGTAAACCCACACATTGTCGACGAACGAGAGCAGACTGGTGAGCACTCCGATTGTTGCATGTACGAAGATTATCTTCAGCTGCGCCATCGAGAGCTTGTAACCATAAGCCACACGACAGAAACCGACAGCCACAAACACCTCAAGAACCGAGGCTATGGTCATGCCTACACCCATGCCCAACAGTCCGCAACGACTATAGCCGAGGATAGCCATTGTGAGGAGCAGGACATCACTCACCAACTCTATGCAAAGGAAGCGTTTCGAGTCGCCGCGCGACAGAGCTATGTACTCGATAGGCAGGAAAATGGCGCGAGCGTACATAGCCAACGCAGCCACCTGCATCATCGGCAGTACGGGCAGAAACTTACCGCTGTAAAGCAGCGGCAGCAGAACGGGCATGGCAAGAATGAAAAAGACAAGCATCGGCGAGACGAGATGCAGCGACACCTCTATCTGCTTGTTCACCGTGAGATTGAACTCGCGACCCAACTTGCTGATAGAGGACAAACGCGGATAATAATCGGTCTCCATCGCCGTGAACACTGTGCCTACGTAGGTGAATATCATAACATAGGCGGCATTGTACAGACCTACCGTATCTACACCGTCAACATTACTGATATAGGCGCGGATAGCCATCTCCACCCCACTGCCTGCCATGCCTGCTATGACAAACGCCACACCGAGCTTCAAGAAGCCACAACCTTCGCCCAACAACGCCCTACTGAAGTTAAGACGGAACGGATAGGCACGCAGCGAATAGCGCATCACGATGATGGTCTGCAACAGTATGACAAGCAGCAGCGAAGGCACTATGCCTTTGTAACCAAAGAAATAGTAGATAGGAACGGACACGAAGAGCGTCACAAGCATGGCGTAAACGGAGTTCTCGGCTATGTCGCGCAAGCGCCGTGTGGCTTTCAGAATGGCAAGCTCGCCAGTAGAGAACGTCGTTAGAGCCACCACCGGAGCAAGCAGCACGAAGTGGAGCGTGTGGTCGCCAAAAGAGAAGGTCCAGCTACTGAGCAACGGCGACAACACTATGCACACCAACATGCCGAAAAGAGAGGTGAGCAGAGACCAATGACGAAACACGCTGATGCTACGCAGAAGGTGCTCATGGCTGCCACAATCGTAGGCTCCCGACATATTGCGCACCGCACTGATGGAGAGTCCGAGGTTGGTAGAGTCGCCAACAAGCTTTATGGTAGAGGAGAACAAAGCCAACAAGCCCATACCCATCGGGCCAAGAATGAGCGCAACGAGTTTGTTGCGCACCAGCCCGACAAGGATACTGAGCACTTGCACACCACCAAACAAGCTGGTGTACTTCAGTATATGTGAATAGCTATTTTGTTTTTCCATCATATATTGTAACGTAATATAAATTATTTTATTACTTTTGCAATAATAAATATCACATGAATACAACCTACACGACTATGAATTCAAGAAAATACATACTTTTTGCGCTCTTGCTGTCGTCTACAATGGTTTGCGCACAGCAGAGGAAGTCGAAGCCCATAGCACGCAAGAATGTGAGAAACGCTGCTACGGCCAACCCGATGAACGCTCGCCAGCAGGAGAACTTCAATGCGATGCTGCCAAACACGCAGAGCATATTCGTAGTGGATAGCACGATTGTGGACAAGAACCGAGTAGTGGAAACAATACCGCTCTCGCCGAAATACGGCAAGTTCGTAAGCTACAACAGCTTCTTCGACACCGACACACAGCCCAACCAATACGTCTTCATCAATGGTTTTGCCAACAAGTGCTACTACACCGAATTGGGCAAGGACAGCGTGCAACATCTGTACACACGCAACAAGTTGGGCGACGGATGGGGCGAACCGCATCGCATCAGCGAAATAGACTCGAAACTGAAGCACATTAGCTATCCGTTCCTATCGTCAGACGGTCAGACACTCTACGTGTCGGGCATTGCCGACGACGGACTCGGCAAGCGCGACATATACGTAGCGAAGTACAACGCAGACGAGGGAACATATTTCGAGCCGGAGAACATCGGACTGCCGTTCAACTCTCACGACGACGACTTCATCTACGTGGAATCGGATGCCGAACGCTTCGCATGGTTTGCCACCACACGCCGACAGCCCGAAGGCAAAGCGTGCGTATATGCATTCGCCATGCCCGAACAGCGCACCAACTACAATGCTGACGAGATGTCGGAGAGCAGACTCAAGAGCTTGGCATCGCTGATACGCATACGCGACACATGGCCAACACCAGAGATACGCGAACGTGCACAGAAAGAACTGAACGCCATTAAGGAAGAAGCAAACACACGAGTAGCAGCAACGGACAAGGTGAACTTCGTGGTGAACGACGACGTGGTGTACACCGATATAAAGAGCTTCCGTAGCGATGCCACACGACAGATGTACTACGAGGTGATACGTCTACAAAACGACTCGAAGAACAAGCTGAGAACATTGAACACCTTGCGCGAGAAGTATCACAACACTGCTGACAACAACCGCACCGCACTCACAAGAGATATACTGCAACTTGAGCAGCAACTCGACGAGGCACGTCAGCAGTTGAAGAGACTGGAGGCACAACTGCGCACCGCTGAGAACAAACTCATCAAGAAATAACTAATACTAACAATCAAAATAACTATTTACTAACAGGACATCAGATTATGGAAAAGAAATATTTCGCAGAATCAGAGCTTATCATCAACGAAGATGGTAGCATCTTCCACTTGCATGTGAAACCGGAACAACTCGCCGACAAGGTGATACTCGTGGGCGACCCGGGACGTGTCGACCTCGTGGCATCACACTTCGACACCAAGGAGTGTGCAGTAGAGAGCCGCGAGTTCCGCACCGTTACGGGTACATATAAGGGCAAACGCATCACGGTTATCTCTACCGGCATCGGCTGCGACAACATCGACATCGTGATGAACGAGGTTGATGCGCTGGCTAACATCGACTTCGAGACTCGCCATGAGAAGGAGACACTGCGCTCGCTCGAGATTGTGCGCATCGGCACATGTGGTGGTCTGCAGCTCTACACGCCTGCCGGCACCTTCGTCTGCTCGGAGTACTCTATCGGTTTCGACGGTCTGCTCAACTTCTACGCTGGCCGCAACGCTGTCTGCGACTTGCAGATGGAGCGCGCACTGCTCAACCACCTCGGTTGGTCGGGAAATATGTGCCAGCCTGCACCATACGCCATAGCTGCCGACAAGGAGCTTGTGGAGCGCATAGCTGCCGACGACATGGTGCGTGGCATCACGGTAGCTTGCGGTGGCTTCTTCGGTCCGCAGGGACGCGAGCTGCGCATTCCGCTCACCGACCCTAACCAGAACGAGAAACTCGAGAACTTCGAGTACAACGGAAAGCACATCACCAACTTCGAGATGGAGAGCTCAGCGCTCGCCGGACTTGCTCGCCTCATGGGTCACAAAGCCACAACGGTTTGCATGGTCATCGCCAACCGTCGCATCAAGAAAGCCGACACTGGCTATAAGAGCCACATCGACGACCTCATTAAGGAGGTGCTCGAAAGATTGTAAAGGACATACCCGAAAGATTGTAAAGGGCATATTAATATACAAAAAAGCTCCTGCAGATGTTCTGCAGGAGCTTTTTTGTAGGAGGGTATGGCATCCTTGCCATACCCACGCAATCTAATTGCATGCAAACTTCGTGGATGGCATCCTTGCCATACCCACGCAATCTAATTGTATGTAAACTTCGTGGATGGCAAGGATGCCATACATATACAAACTACATTATTTGTATCTAAGGCAGCGTGGGTATGGCAAGATGCCATACCCTCCTATATATCTTTATCCTTTGAGCTTGATTGTAAGCTTCTCAAGCATATCCTTTGTCATAGCGTCGAGGTCGTAAGCCGGACACCAATCCCACTCCTCGCGAGCGCAAGTGTCGTCCATGCGGTCAGGCCAGCTCTCGGCGATGCTCTGCTTCAACGGGTCTACGTCGTAAACCATCTCGAACTCAGGCTTGTACTTCTTGATAGCAGCGAACACTGTCTCTGGTGCGAAGCTGAGCGAAGCGATGTTGAACGCGTTGCGGTGTACGAGACGTGCTGGGTCTGCCTCCATAATGTCTACAGCAGCCTTCAATGCGTCGGGCATGTAAATCATGTCCATGAGTGTGCCCTCCTTAATCGGGCAGACGAACTTCTCGCCACGAACAGCCGAGTAGTAGATGTCTACAGCGTAGTCGGTTGTGCCGCCACCCGGAGGTGTTACGTAAGAGATAACGCCAGGGAAACGCACAGCACGAGTATCTACGCCATATTTATTATGGTAGTAGTCGCTCAGCAGCTCTGTGGTGACCTTAGACACACCGTAGATTGTGCGCGGACGCTGAATAGTGTCCTGCGGTGTGAGCATCTTCGGTGTGTTCAAGCCGAACGAACCGATTGAACTCGGTGTGAAAACTGCACAACCGTGCTCACGAGCCACCTCAAGGATGTTCCACAAGCCGTCGATACCAATCTTCCAAGCCAAACGTGGCTTCGATTCGGCAACGACAGAGAGCAACGCTGCGAGATTGTAGATGGTGTCGATGTTGTACTTCTTCACAACGTCAGCAATCATCTGTTGATTTGTCACATCGCACTCTGCCATAGGACCAGCCTCAGCAAGCTCACCCGTTGGCTCTGCGCCCTTAATGTAACCAGCTACAACATTTGCGTTTCCGTAAATGCTTCTTAACTTCCTTGTTAGCTCAGAGCCAATCTGACCAGTAGAGCCAATAACCAAGATATTGTTCATCGTATATGTGTTTAAGCGTTTATGAGTACAAAGGAAAGAAAAATTTTTCACACGGCAATACAAAATCGTTCATTTTTTTTCATTACGCTAAAAAAACTACTATAAACATTTTCACGTATCAAAAATAATGAGTTAATTTGCACTTGTAATAACAAAAAACTTTTAAAATAACCTATCTCATGTACGGAAAAGTAAAAGAACATCTCGCTGCCGCTTTGGAGAATCTGAAGCAAGCAGGTCTCTACAAAGAGGAACGTATCATTGAAAGCCCTCAGCAGGCTGCAATCCAGGTAAATGGTAAGGAAGTGCTCAACTTCTGCGCCAACAACTATCTTGGTCTGTCTAACCACCCACGCCTCATTGAGGGTGCAAAGAAGATGATGGATCGTCGCGGTTTCGGTATGTCGTCTGTACGCTTCATCTGCGGTACACAGGACATCCACAAGGAGCTTGAGGCTGCCATCTCTGAGTATTTCCAGACAGAAGACACCATATTATATGCTGCCTGCTTCGATGCCAACGGCGGCTTGTTCGGCTCGTTCCTCACCGACGAGGACGCAATCATCTCTGACGCACTCAACCACGCTTCTATCATCGACGGCGTGCGTCTGTGCAAGGCTAAGCGCTACCGCTACGCCAACGCCAACATGGAAGAGCTGGAGAAATGCTTGCAGGAGGCTCAGGCTCAGCGTTTCCGCATCATCTGCACCGATGGTGTGTTCTCTATGGACGGCAACGTGGCTCCGATGGACAAGATCTGCGACTTGGCAGAGAAGTACGACGCTCTCGTAATGGTAGACGAGTCGCACTCGGCTGGCGTTGTAGGCGCAACGGGTCACGGTGTGAGCGAGCTTTGCAAGACATACGGTCGTGTGGACATCTACACAGGCACATTGGGCAAGGCATTCGGCGGCGCACTCGGCGGATTTACAACTGGTCGCAAGGAGATTATCGACATGCTGCGCCAGAGCAGCCGCCCGTACCTCTTCTCTAACTCATTGGCTCCGTCTATCATCGGCGCAAGTCTTGAGGTGTTCAAGATGTTGAAGGAGGACAACTCTATCCACGATCGCCTCGTAGAGAACGTGAACTATTTCCGCGACAAGATGATGGCTGCGGGCTTCGACATCAAGCCTACACAGAGTGCCATCTGCGCCGTTATGCTCTACGATGCTCCGCTCTCTCAGCGCTACGCTAACCGCCTGCTTGAGGAAGGCATCTACGTTACGGGCTTCTACTACCCGGTTGTGCCGAAGGGCGAGGCTCGCATCCGCGTGCAGCTCTCTGCTGGTCACACACGCGAGCAACTCGACAAGGCAATCGCTGCTTTCATTAAGGTGGGCAAAGAGCTTGGTGTGCTGAAGTAAAAGTAGCATGTACGTAGTTCGCATCGGTCGATGCAGACATCTGCGTCGGTCGGTGCAGACATCCGCGTCGGTCGATGCAGACATCCGCGTCGGTCGGTGCAGACATCCGCGTCGGTCGATGCGAAACAAACAATAATGAAAAAGAGGTTATGACATTGAATAGTCATAACCTCTTTTTATTTAGTTGAGAATTCTCAATTACTTAATAACAACTTTCTTTCCGTCAACAATGTAAACGCCTGCAGCAGGCTTGCCGTTCACACGAACACCACTTAGTGTGTACACCTTGTGGTTCTTTGCATAGTCAGCCGAGATTGAGTTGATGCCGTCAACCACCTTCTTCTCGAACTTCACGGTGTAAACGGTCTGGCTCTCAGCGTTTGCGGCGTAGTCGTTGCCGTTTACGGTGATGGTCAGCACGTCGCCCTCTAAATCCGTTGTGGCAGAAGCACCCCTACCCTTCACTACATACTTAATCTTATCAGCAGCCTCGGCTACGTCGCCATCGATGGTGATAGTGTAGTCGGTCTTGTCAGCAGAGAAGCCGGCGAGCTTAACACCGTTGAATGTAAGGTTGCTAAGTGCGTGATAGTAGATGAGCTTGATGTTATCAAGGTCGAGCTGGTCGTCCTTAGATGCACCCGGCACGGGGTTGGTTGTAGCCGAAGCAAGAAGATACAGATTGTCGCTCTCGTTGCCAGTGTAGTTAAACTCGCCCGTGAACTTCGTCCAATCTGCTGTTGCCGGGATGAGCACCGCAGCCGAAGCAATCTTATTAGCAGCCTGCTCGCTAAGCTCCGGGTCGCGATATGCCACCTCGCCATGAACAATGAGCTGAACGCGACCCTGAAGTACTGTGCCCTCATTCTTGGCTTTGCCAGGAGCGAAACGTGCATACACCTCGAACGCGTCCGGTGTACCCGTGAACGGAAGGTTACCCCTTACGTAGTTTAAGTCGGTGAAGTTGTAGTTAGAGGCATTTGCAGGATTTGTGCTACCCATATTGATACGACCGGTTGTGATATTGCCGTTGGCATAAGCCATACTAAGATCTTGCGACTTGATGCGGACACCAAAACCCTCAAAACCCTCTATCTTTTCGGGCTTCGGCGACATTGAAGCAAACGAAGCCCATGAGCCGGTTGCCGATTCAAACGAGTTCCATGTCTCAGCGAGGGCTGTCTCGCCCCAGTTCTCGAAATCAGCGTTAGGTATCTGATAGAAAGCAGCCTTCTCCTTCTCTTCGAAAGTGATAGTATAGACATTGGTCAGCGTCCCCTCATCTTCGACAGTGATTGTGAGCTTACCTGTAAACTTATCGTAACTTACATTAACCTTAGCTGTCTCAGAAGAAGCCTTGTAAGACACCTCATCGGCTTGATACTTACCAGCAACAGTGAAGTTCTTATCGTCCTTGCCTGCCGAGATAAACTCCTTGCCTGCCACAACGAGCGAAGTGAGTGTCGGAGCCGGTTTCTTATACTTAATGGTATAGGTGCTTATAGCCGACGGATTGCTCTGTGCATCGTAGTCATTGCCCTTCACAATGATAGAGAACACGCGAGTAGCCTCGTCGTATTTTGTATCCACCGTAGCAGCAATGCCCTTCTTGTTGTAAGAAACCTTCGTCTTGTTAGCATCATACACCGCATCAACTGTGTAGTTGTAGCAATCCTCAGCGAATTTCTCGTTCAGTGCTATAGCCTTGCCTTCGCTGTCGGTTGTGGTCAGAGACTTTAGAGTGTGATAATAGATGAGCTTGAGGTTGTCAAGGTCGAGCTGGTCGTCCTTAGATGCACCTGGCACGGGGTTGGTTGTAGCCGAAGCAAGGAGATACTGCTTACCACTCTCGTTGCCAGTGTAGCTGAACTTGCCCGTGAACTTAGTCCAATCTGCTGTTGCCGGGATGAGCACCGAAGCCGAAGCAATCTTGTTAGCTGCCTGCTCGCTGAGCTCTGGGTCGTGATATGCCACCTCGCCATGAACGATGAGCTGAACGCGACCCTGAAGTACTGTGCCCTCATTCTTGGCTGTGCCAGGAGCAAAGCGTGCGTACACCTCAAACGCGTCGGGGGTACCAGTGAACGGCAGACTACCATTTATGTCGTTCAAGTCGGTGAAGTTGTAGTTAGAGACATCTGCAGGGTTTGTGTCACCCATATTGATACGACCGGTTGTGATGTTACCGTTGGCATAAGCCGCAGAAAGATCTTTCGACTTGATGCGGACACCATAACCCTCAAATCCATCTATCTTTTCGGGCATCGGCGAAATTGAAGCAAACGAAGCCAATGAGCCAGTTGCCGATTCAAACGAGTTCCATGTCTCAGCGAGGGATGTCTCGCCCCAGTTTTCGAAATCGGCGTTAGGTATCTGATAAAAAGCTACCTTCTCCTTACCATTAAATGTGATAGTGTAGACATTAGTCATCGACTCCTCATCTTCGACAGTGATGGTGAGCTTACCTGTAACTTTGTCGTAACTTGTATTAACCTTAGCTGTCTCCGAAGAAGTCTTGTAAGACACCTCATCGGCGTTGTACTTACCATTAGCAGTGAAGTCCTTATCGTCCTTTCCTGCCGAGATAAACTCCTTGCCTGCCACAACAAGCGAAATGAGTGTCGGAGCCGGCTTCTTATACTTAATGGTATAGGTGCTGATAGCCGACGGATTGTTTACAGCGTCGTAGTCCTCACCCTTCACAATGATAGAGAACACGCGAGTAGCCTCGTCGTATTTCGTATCCACCGTAGCAGCAACACCCTTCTTGGTGTAAGGCACCTTTGTTTTGTTAGCATCATACATCGCATTGACGGTGTAGTTGTAACGGTCTGCTGCAAACTTCTCGTTCAGTGCTATAGCCTTGCCTTCACTATCGGTTGTGGCAAGAGTGTCAAGAGCGTGATAGTAAATAAACCTAACATTGTCAACAGTGAGCGAATTGCCGTCCACGATGTTGTTGCGGCCACCGAAGTAGTCGGTAGCCGAGAAGATTACGTTCACCTTCTCCACACCTGATGTCATATCCTTATAGTCGAACGGGATAGTATCGCTCACCCATTCGCCTTTAGTACTATTTGTGATGTACTTCTGTAACGACGCAAGAAGCTTAGCGTCGTTGGTATGCGTCACCTCGCCACCAAGTGTGCCTTGCATTTGCATACCAAGCACATTGCGCTCGCGGTCATTCATGTCTACGTATGTAGGATCGACATACCACCACAATGAGTTCCAAGTAGGATTTCCAGGAACATTCTTTTGTGTCCAAGTTCCTTTCCACAGATATGCAATCACAGTAGCATTCTCATCGCCCTTGGAGTTGTCACGCTTATATTCGTAAGCTATGGCATCGGGATGATATGCGAAATCGATACCGCCCCAAGTACCTCCATCCGTAGAATTATCTTTTACATCGTACCAGAGATATCTCACCTGTGCTGTAGCCCACGGTGTACCCAAAGTGAGGTATGCAGGAATTTTCTTAGACTGATTAGTCAAGTGTACTGCCTGACGAGTATTATTACTGCCCTCAACAGCAGAACCAACAGCTATACTTTTGTTTACACACACATTAGATATATGCCATCCCTCGGGCTGAGCACTTACAATAGTCGTGTTGCCATCACTTGTCCAAGGCACACAATCCTTCCAATCGCCATCAAAGTCGCCATTAATCTGTTGGGCATTAGCAGCAAGAGCTACTCCACCCAACATTAATAGGGTTAAAATCTTTTTCATCTTTAATGAGTTTTTGTTTTTAATACCTAATAATCTCTTTTACTAATAATTATCCTTTCAAAAAAAACAGTGAACACTCATGCGGAATAAACGTTTACACACCGCACAAGGTGCCACAAAATCGCTACAAAGTTAATGCAAATATTTGAAATTCAGTACTTTTTAAAATATTTTATAATAAAAGCAAACTATAAAGCAACTTTTACCGACATAAATATCACTTTTATTCGTTTTTAATATACAAAACGAAACGCCCTCACCAGTTTCAAAATCATCGAATTTAGGTATTGCGTAAAAGTCGGAAGCAAGCTAATTTTGCAGCGGTGATAAAACCAAATTCTTTAACCATACATTTACAAATAAAAACAACTAAGATTATGAAAACAACTGTAATCATCTACGGCACAAGCACCGGCACCTGCGAAGACCTGGCTGGCAGAATAGGAGCCAAACTGGGCGTAGACAACATTATCAACGTGACGGACCTCGACGCGAGCGTTCTCGCCGACAACGAAAACTTCATTCTCGGCACGTCTACATGGGGCGCAGGCGAAATGCAGGACGACTGGTATGACGGCATAAAGACACTCAAGGGCACCGACCTCAGCGGCAAGACAGTGGCTCTCTTCGGCTGCGGCGACTCGGAGTCGTACCCCGACACATTCGTGGGCGGTATGGCTGAGTTATACAATGCCGTTAAGGCGGCTGGCGCCAACGTAATCGGAGCAGTAGCTACTGAAGACTATACATTTGACGATTCGGAAGCGGTGGTAGACGGCAAGTTCGTCGGACTGGCTCTTGACGAGGTGAACGAAGACGACAAGACCGACGAGCGCATCGACGCTTGGGTGGCTGAAATAAAGCCATGCCTCTAAACCACACGCAATAAGTTCTCACTCTTACAATTAATTATTAAAGTTCGCAATCATGCAGCAATCCACAATTTTACCAGTAGACATGAAGGTTCTGATGAACCATATCTACGAATACAAGAAGGGAGTGCGCCGTATGGTGCTCTTCACGTTCAACAAGAAATACGAGGACTTTGCCATACGCCGACTGGAAAGCCAGAACATAAAATACGTCATACAGCCCGTAGGCAACGATCGCTTGAACCTGTATTTCGGCAGAGAGGAATGCCTCAACGCAATACGCATGATTGTGACACGCCCACTCAACCTGCTAACGCCAGAAGAAGACTTCATGCTCGGCACTATGCTCGGCTACGACCTCTGCTCGCAGTGCGAGAGATACTGTGAGCGTAAGAGCAAGTGCAGCTGAAAAGCTGATGAATAAGACTGAAAGGCTGATGGATAAGACTTTGAGGCTGACAGATAGGCTGGTAGATATCTCGTTCTGCGGATTATCTGCCAGCCTTTATTGTGCTCATACCGTGCAGCTTACAGCGATTATGGAAGATATGGAGGATTTTTCGCGTACTTTGTTTTATAGGAGATTCCTTTAAAATTGTAAAAAGTTTTAGCGGATTGCAATATATCGTTTATATTCTTTTGAAGAACCCTTCATATTCGTCATCCAATATTCTCCAGACACCATTTTTACGTCCTCCTTCTCTGACTATTAGGTTTTGGTCGGAAAGTTGCTTAAGGTATCGCTGTACTTGCCGTAAAGAAATCCCCATGTTTTCCGACATTTGGGCAGCACTGATTTGTGGCATCTGCGAAATCAACTTATAGATTTGTCGTTGAGCTTTTGCAAATTCTTTTGTGACATTTGCTTTTCCTTTTACGACATCATCCGTCTCTTTTACGACATCTTTTACGACATCATTTGCCTCTTTTATGACATGAAAGTTGTCTTTTACGACATCCCCCCCATAATTGAGGTTCCATAGAGTAACATGAAATTCCGTCGCATTGGAACTGAACTCTGGTGCATGATAATTATCCAAGTTTTCAAAACGCTTATACTCACCAATAATCTTCTTCATGCCACTGCCTCTACGTTCCATGAGTTTCAAGCGATGGAAAAAGTCTGCAAGTAAAGGGTTGCGACGTTTCGATGGTACTGTAAGTGGATTAAGTTGTTGTATCAATCGTCCATCAAACATGCCACCAGGAGAATACACTTCCATACGGTCATCATACATGTCTATATGTATCTCACTACCAAGCTCCATGTAATCACGATGAATGATGGCGTTACATATCACTTCGGTTACGGCACGCTCTGGATAATCTGGCAGTTCTTCCCGAAACTCAGCTTCTTTCCACCATCTTCTGTGAGAGTTGTTTCTTACAAAAGCAACTGCATCTTGCAATTGACTGATGACACTACCCTCCAATTCGGCATCATCTAAAGCCTCACCCAAACCGCTTGTCATGTCAAGTCCATTCCAACGGGTGCAGAATATGCGAGAATGACGTATAGGGGAGTCGTCAGCTAATAATGCACCAGCATTGGTCAGTTTTCCGGCATTGTCAACTATTCCCCATGAAACGAAGTCGCTATCATCAAACGATTGGTTCAATCGCTTAAAATGAACTGATTTGAGTTTGGAGAAAGACATATCTTCAAACTTGTAGGGTGATGGGATAGCATCGAACGAACGACCAGCACCTCTCATAACAAGGCTTTTCAATTGAAGTCTGTCAGCTACCACCGACTCGTTACCGACTCTCACAAATGCCAACCGTTGCTTGTCACCTATATAATAATATGGTGTCTCTTGTCCTTTATAGACATGAAGCAACACAAGCTTCTTTCCATCCACTTCCTTAAATTCGAGGTTGACAGCAGGTATAGGAGCAAGCTTGGTCTTTATCTCCTCACTTATCCTCTCTGCATCACCTTCAGCATTAGCAAGTCCTACCACATGGTCATCGTCACTAATGCCAAACACCAATGTTCCGCCCTCACCATTGGCAAAGGCTGAAACACTTTTTAGCCAACTCTTAGGTCGCTTGACTTCGAGTTGCTGTTTCTTATCGTAGGCGGTTGCTTCGCCTATTAAAGTCTTAATATCTGCGTTCATTGTTTTCCGTCTAAAATAATAAAATACTAATTTCTTTTAGAATAAACTCTTCCTACTGACCATGTATTTGTTTTTTTGTCGAATTTTATCATATCTCGATAAACGGGAAGTAGGAGTAAGGCAGAGTCTATTTGTGGTGCGTGAATAGTATACACATCATTTTCTTTCGTAAAATGAATAGGATAATTTCTTATCACCAAACCTAATTCAATTCGATAGTGTTCTTTTAAGCTATCAATATTTTGATATTTCGCTTCTAAAGAATCATGTTCTGCCATCAATTGGCGATATGTTACTGGTTTTCCTCCTTTAACTCTATATGTAAAAACAGAAGCAGAGTCTGGCTCCATAAATTGTTTAAACAAGGAGTCCCCATATTCCAAAGATTCTATTTTAGAAGTCAAAGCTTCATTTCTATCAATTAGTAGATAATTCCCAATGACAGAAAACATCAAAACTATTAATAGAAGCAAGAATAAATTTCTTCTACCATTTTGTATTTTATCATATTTACTTGCTTCTTCACTAAGTTTATTTGCAATCGCAGAGATTTCTACCTCCTTATTCTCTGTGTTAGAAGATAGTATATCCATCAGTTTTGAGTATAAACTGTAAAACTGATTATTTTTTTTATCGTTTACCATTGTTCTGCCTAATTTGAAAGTTCAATTCTTTTATTTCCTGCTTTAGTTGGTTGCATTTGTCTTGGAGCGTAAGATTCTCTCTCTGGTAATGATATAATTTTTCATTAAAGATGCATTCTCGTTGAGCTTCATTACGAATCATGATGCTTTCTTGATAATATCTACCAAAAGCAAATACCCCAACTATAAAAGCTCCCGAGATTCCAAGCTTAGCCCAAAAACTCGTGAAAGCCATTAGAATTTTTTCAGATAAAGTATTTTTGTTTCTAACCATATTAATAATTTTCTCCAAGTTTCTCAAAAAAACTCATTAATGAACGTACAGCTTATCAACTTGCTTACACCAATACACAATCACCTCGGATTGACCATCAAACTTTGAACTTTGCTTTTGGCATCCTTACATTCAAAGTGATACACTCACCTTCTAAAGATTCATGTTTCTCTTTATTCTTTTGTTCTATCCTCTGCAACATTCCAATAAACAATATCGTCTTGTTTCAAATCATATCTGTGTGTCTTGGTCTTCATGTAGGCATATATAACCTTGAACCAATCCGACATAGACATTGCAGAATATTCTTCCCCAAATCTCTCAATGCATTCTTTTTCCAAAAGAAGCACTGAAACACCATTGTGTACCGACATCACAGTGTCTGCAAACTCCACAATACGAGCATCTTCATTTATATCCGACAACTTACGTCCATATTCTGGAATATCCATATCACCATTGCTCAATATAAAATCACGCAAAAACTGTTCCGCCTTTTGATTTATCCTAAAAAGAGGTAATTCTACGCCCTCTGTTAGTTTGAAGAAAAGCTTTGCCTTATTCTTGTCTATTGTTGCTTTCAATTTTGAGAATCGATTGTACGAATTCAAGTTATCTGATGTTACAGCGGAAGACATTATCTCCTTTAGCATCTGCTCTTTGATGCCAAAGATTTCTGCCACTTGATGTAGCTTGGCATTTTTTGCTTGATTCATATATTCCACAATATAGTCGTGGAAACTTTTTCCTTTGTCAAGTACGGCATCTCCACTTTCTACATCATGCAAGAAAATATTAGCAAACTTTTGTTCTTCTTGCGACAACAAGGCGAAAGATTTATGCAGTTCCTGCATCACTTTCTGTCGCTCCTCTTCTGAAGCATTGCCTTTGTTTATCAACTTCAAGTAGATTTCAAAGCGTTCATTGATATAGTCGGCATCTATCTGTCCCGTTTCCATTTCTGTAAGGTAAGTTTCAATGTCGTATGGTGGTTCTTCAATTCCACCACCTCCATTACTTGGCTTCAATAGTTCTTGATAACGCTTCAATAACACCTTATATGTTTCTTCGTCTATCAGCATATCTATATCTACAAAACCGCTTTGTGGCTGTTTGAGATGATAATGAGACTTTTCCCATAAGAAACCTTGTATGCGAGCTGCCTCCAAATGCTTGTTAAACTGGTTGAACAGCTTCACAAAGCGTCCTCTCTCAGCTTCCATTTGTGGTAACTTTTCAAAGTTCTTGATACCAGCGTGTACAAAAAGATACTCTATCCCTGTATAAATACTATTCATCTGTTGCAGATTATGGGTCAATGGATCTGCAAAAAGTTTCAGAGGCTTATTGTCAGAATACATTGCTACAGCTTTGTCAATATTACGCTTCATGGTGTTGGGATAGCGATAATAACGTATCACTCCGAAAGGTTTGTCTGGTCCGAACAAACGGTTAGTACGGCTGAAAGCCTGAATGATATTCTCATATTCCATCACCTTATCTACATAGAGCGTATTTATCCATTTAGAGTCAAAGCCTGTCAACATCTGGTTCACTACAATAAGAAGATCTATTTGTTTGTCTTTTGTGAAGTCCTTTCCATTATAAGGTTTCTTATGGGCAAGGCGCAACGCAACATCCTGCTTGAATGCAGCATGGGTCGGCATTGTATAAGTTTTGCCAAATTGCTCCTTATAACCTTCAAGCACCTCTATGAGTCCTTCTTCCTTAAACGTTTGTCCTCCTGTATTATCTATATTCGGATCGAATAGAGCTGTAACTTTCAAGGTTGGCATCTCTTTGCGCAGAAGTCGATAATAAGCAATTGCTTCTGGAATACTTTCCGTAGCAAGCAAGGCGTGGAATTTACTATTTAAACTGAGTGTCACCCAATTTTCCTTGATGTCTTCCACAACTTTCAGATGATGTTTGTCACAATTGTACTGCGAAGATGGTATGAAATCTTCTATACCTTTAAGGTATGAACCGTTAGGTTGTATTTTCCCAGCCATGGCTACCTTGCTTGGATTCATGTAGTACTGATACACCTTTTTCTTGTCTTCATCAGCTAATGCTTCTTCCTCTGTCTGTGCTTTTGCTTTTTCCAAAGCCACACAACGGCGCAATGCTTTGTCCTTATATGTAGAGCACATATAAGGGTAAAATCCTAACACATTCTTGTCTATGATACCATTGGCAATGGAATAAGTATGCAGTTTCTCACCAAAGATGGTTTGCGTAGTGTTTAGCTTCTTCTGGTTCTCATTGTTGATTGGTGTTCCTGTGAAGCCAAAGAATACCGCATGAGAGAATGTTCGCTTGATGCCTATGAGCATATCGCCAAAGGTGGAACGGTGGCATTCGTCTATGATGAACACCATTCGCTTGGCAGCAATATGCTCTATGTCTGCTTTTTTCTTTGGATATTCTTCTGCGTTGACCTTACTCATCTTTTGTATGGAAGTTACAATGAGACGGTTCTTCTTGGTGTCGTCATCACGCATTTTTGCTATCAGTATGTCCGTATTCTCCGTCGCCTGTACATCATCCACAGAATCGGCAAACGAGCGATACTCTTCCAATGATTGTGTGCCCAATTCTATTCTGTCAACGAGGAATATCACCTTATCGGCATCTCCTGACTGTGCTATCAACTGGGCAGACTTGAAACTGGTCATGGTCTTTCCGCTTCCTGTTGTATGCCAAACATACCCTCCTTTCTGCTCAGTACTCTTCCAATCCCATTTCGCAACTATTGAGCTTATTTTGCTTGCTGCATAATACTGATAGCTTCGCAAAACTTTCAGCACTCCATCTGCTTGGTCGGCAACAGTATAGAAGCCGATAAGCATATGTGCCATTGGTATGGAAAGAAAAGTAGAGGCTATCTGTCGCCAATCGTTTATGGGGTTGTTAAGGGAGTCTGCCCAATGAAAACAAAAGGCTTTGTTGAACTTGCCGTCTATTCCAGGATTGGCAAAATACATTGTTTCCTCAGGATTCATTGCCACAAATAGTTGAACCAAAGAGAAGATGCTGTCAGTAAACACTCCTTCGGGAATATACTTTTCCGTTATCTGGTTGACTGCGTGCATGGCAGGCATCTTGCTGCTTTTCAACTCTACATGTATGACAGGCATACCGTTTATCAACAACACTAAATCCCCTCTGCGCTTAGGCAAGATTTGGGAATGACGCTCAAACTTGGGTTGGCGAGCTATCTGATAAAAACTCCTTCCGCTTGCTATCTCCAAACGGTTGTATATGGTGAGCGACACTTCCTTGCCGAAGTGCAAGGTATCTGCAGGATTGTCACGAGTGATAGAGACCGACTTGCCATTGATGAAACCATTGATCGCAAGTGGTGTGCGCAAATCCTTGATTTCGTCAAGAATCTGCTGCATTTCGCCTTCGGTAAGGGGTTGCCCATTCAGACGGTCTATGCCTTTGTTGTTATTAAACAGAATTTCAGCCCAATTCTTAATGAGCTGCTCCTCCGTAGGATAGTTCAGCATTTTGCCAGTCCATCCATAATCTTTCAATAGTTTAATGAGGGCTTCCTCAAAATCTAGTTCATAGTCGAATCCCATATCTATTACGTTTTATTCGTTATATAAACATTTTTTGAAGCAATGACTGCTTCATGGAGCGGAACTTGGAGAGTTTTATCGACTCTGTTCGCATAAGTTTTTCCATGTTAATAAACACCTGTCCAATGTTCAACTGCTCTTCCTCTTTTTGGGGATAAAGAATTGGCATTAATGAAAATGTGCTATCACTAATTGAAAATCTATCAGACCTAGCCCCCGAGTTTCCATTCTTGAACATAAAATCATGCCACATATTGCTTTTAAAGTAGTAGTCAAGAAAATGGAGAATACCATCACTTTGTTTCTCTACTCTAAACACATAGTAAAGAGGAGACATCACTCCACAACAACCTAATTTATTTCTATTTATCGGTCCAACAGGAGCTGTCATTGATATTCTTGGATTATAGACATAGTCATTTGGTCTAACTATGTAATATCCTTGAATGTTATCTACATTAGCAACATCGTGGTCGAAGAAGTCTCGTTGGTTTATCACTCCAAATTCAGCCGAATTCGTAAAGACATCCCGACACACAGACGTAGCATTCTTTTCTATAACTTTCTTAGAGATGTCGCATAACTTAATTGTCATCCATTCATCCTCAAATCCTTTAAATCTAATCAGCGGTGTGTACCCCCCCCCGATTAACATTTATAAACATCTGCTTAAGAAGCGACTGTTTGATGTTACGCAACTTCTCTAACTTCTGTTCCAATTTGCGTATGAGAGTGTCAAGAGTATTGAACATTTTGACAATTTTCTCTTGCTCATCTTTTTGGGGAAATATAACATTTCCTTTAATCGCATCTTCGTCACTTATCAACAATGTATTTTTTGCACCTTTATTTACCAAAGGGCGCAAATAGTCATTTAATCGTTGGTCAAGTTCAAAATATGTTTGCACAAAATTCGCATCGACATTACAATTAGGAGTAAATACGCCATATAAAGCAGAAACGATTCCGTTTTGTGTCTTATTTGTTTTAATTATTCCATAAGGCTGCAATTTTAATGGAGACTTTGTATATACAACATCCCATGTATGCACAACTCCATAACCAGTTAATGATGCACCCGCAAAAGATTTGCCTTGGTATTCAATTTGGTTTACGACACCATATTCTCTTGAAACAGAATAAATATCGTACTTGTCGTATGTGTTTGAAACATTTTTCTCATTGGATACAGTCATGTATTCACTGAGAGGTGTCTTTTTCCAAGCCAACTTAAATCCCTTAAATCTTACTTCTGGAACTTTCTTATTTTTATCCATAACAATTTCTCATTAAGCGTTTACCAAAACTTTTTTAAACTCCAGCAATGCCGCCATATCATACTCATTTCCTGTCAACTCGTCAAGCATATCAGCAAGTTGCACAGAGGCATCATGAATATCATGTTCCAAATCAACAAGCGTTGTGGCATATTTTTTTTGCAAAGCCACAAGTTTATTGGTGAAATCGTCTATGATAGTCTGAGGCAAAGTAGATAAATGGGCACAAAGACTTTCAATCCACTTCATGGATAGCAACGACATGATGTCTTCATCTGCCAGGTCTTGCTCTATCGTCACTTTCGTATGCTCATGTAACTCCACTGAAGCCACCTTTATCTCAGACTTCAACACCTTTGACTCATTCAGCAGGCTGTTGAGCTTAATCAAATGAGCCTCATAAGAGCCCTCGGGGAAATCGAAGTTTGCACGATAGTTGCTGATAAGGGTATTTGCTGCAGGCTTACCGTATGTTCCGTCTTTGCAGGTCGTTACACTATCCCAATCAATCTCGTCGTGTGCTTCGATGAAAGCCATCTTGTCTTTTTTCTTTGATAGCAAGAGGTATTCGTTGAGAGCCAAAATTTCAGGTGTCTCCACTTCTTCCAAAGCCTCGGCAAGTTTGCTTTCAAGACTCTTCTTGTCAAGTGCACCATCATCATTAGTGATGCCATCACGTTCATCGTCTGCCAGTTCACCCAAAGTTTCTTCCAAGTTCGAGCCAATTATATCCAAGCGTTCCTCCTTGCTGTGAAGTGCTTGCCATTCTGATTTCAAATAAGTGGTCTGTACAAGTTCGAAAGGCAAGATACGACCAATCCAGCCATCCTGTACCTCATACTCCTTGTCGTCCTTCTTCTTTGTTACCATGTTGGCATCGACCACACGAGTAGCTTCAAAGCCTTCCGACTGTATGATTTCCAAATCTTGCGATATTGTTTGCCATTTGTCGGCAAACAGTTGGTAAGCCTCGAAACGGTCAACAAGCGGCATTTGCTCCAGTTGCTTGAATATGTAAGAGGTTATCGCATCTTCCTCTGCTGCAATATTCAAAGAAAGCATATTGTCAAGCAAATGATGACGCAACATTCCACTAAAGCCACCGAACTTTTCTGCATATAGATTTTTGAAACCTATCACGGATGGATGATTCTCTACCGTCTTGCGAATGTCTTCCACCTTGAACTCTGTTTGTGGCGTGTCAGTTGCTTTAAACAGCGAATCCTCTAAGCCAGCAAAAGCCTGCCAATAATCATTCATAGCAGTAAGCTCCGATTTTGGAACACCTCCAAACATTGTCGCATATAAGTCCCAAGTCTCAACGTCATCCGAAGAATTGACATATCGAGGGATGTTGAGATTATACCCATTGGCACGAATTTCTTCCTTAGACACCAACCGAGAGAATTTTGGTTCTTCTTTCTTGGCGACATAAGTATCTACGATTCGTTTGATGTCAGAAGCCCGCAGCTTGTTTTTCTTGCCTTCTTTCTTGAATCCTTTGGATGCATCAATAATAAGCACATCACTTGTAGAACGTGACTTACGCAACACCATAACAATGGTAGGAATACCAGTGCCAAAGAAAATGTCTGACGGCAAACCGATGATTGCCTCAATGTTGTCATTCTCTATCAGTTGTTGGCGTATGCTTCCTTCCGAGCCGTCGCCAGCGTCTCCACGGAAAAGAACACCGTGAGGCAATACTATAGTCATAATGCCTTCTGTTTTTAGATGATACAAGTCGTGAAGCAGAAAAGCATAGTCAGCCTTTCCTTTCGGTGCAATGCCGTAATCATCAAAACGAGGATCGACTTCGCCCATTTCTCCATTCTTTGGTTTGCGTGGTGGAGTCCAACTTTGTGAATACGGTGGGTTGCTTACCACAGCATCTACATGCAGGGGATGATAAGTGTTCTCCTTGTCATTCTCATCAAAATAAGGCCAGTCATCCTTCAACGTGTCGCCATTTCTTGCAATAATATTGTCAGGAACGATACCACGCATAATAAGATTCATACGAGTAAGGTTATACGTATTCTGCTTCAACTCCTGTGCGTAATACTTGATGCAGTTGTCCTGCTGGATATGGCGTGCCACCGACTTGCCGATATTAATAAGAAGTGAGCCCGAGCCGCTCGTTGGGTCGTAGATTTCTATCTGCGAGCGGTCCTTAAGATGGTAAGCCACAATCTCTGACATTAGCAAGGAAACTTCATGAGGAGTATAAAACTCACCTGCTTTCTTTCCTGCATTGGCAGCAAACTGACTGATAAGGTACTCATAGATGAATCCAAGCACATCGTAGTCTTGTCTTCCATTCATAGGTATATCCTTTATCAACGAAAGAAGATCACTCACAGCACGAGTTTGCTCTGCATCAGAAGTGCCCAACTTCTTCAAGCCAGTCTGCAATGTGTCGAATATTCCAGAAAACACCTTCTTGTGAGTAGGAGATATCAATCTTGTAAAAGCAGACAAGGCATCACGTACATTGGCAATTTGGAAATCAAAGTCTTTGCTTATCCAAGTGGAATAAAGGTTGTCATAAGCAATGAAATAGCCCAGATTGTTTTGTACCCAATTGACTGTTTCCGCATCTTCTTCTTTGAGTTGGCCCAAATCAGCATCTGTGAAATCATTGTCTTTTGCAAACCGAACTTCCTGTTCGGAAAGAAACTTATAAAAAATGAAGCCAAGAATATAGTCCTTGTATTCATTAGCCTCAATCTTAGAGCGCATCTTGTTGGCAGATGCCCATATTTTATTTGCGAGTTGTTGCTTGTTCATAATCGTATATTTTATCCTTTTAGATGAAAGTCGCTACCAAACAATAGATTCAATTTTGAAAGGTACTTAATTTGACTGTCATACAAAGCTTCTTTTTTACTATTTATATTGTTCTCAAATTCTTTTCGTATTTGCTCTATACTATTTTGGCTTTTTATAGCCTCGTTCAACAGTTGAGTTGCACCATTATGTTTTTCTGCCAAATCAAGAAAATCTTTCCAATTAGTCATATGGCTTGAAGCGTTACTTGCTATATAGCACATGTAGTTGGCATAATTTTGAGCATCTTCTATCAATTTGGATATTCTTGATTTCAAATCCTTGTCCTCAACTGTTACAAAGATAATTCTACACTCATGTAAAAATGATAATAGTGTACCATTTATCTGTTCAATCAAAGAAAGAAGACGTTGCGAGGAATGCTTGTCATATAAGTTGTACAACAAAATTCCTTGTTGCTCATTCAATTTCTCTGTAAGATACAAGATTTTCAACAAGCGTTCTGTTCGTTGCTTAATGAACTCATGTCTGCGTTGTTTCTCAAATGAAATCTCATTTTTGACATTTTCAATCTGTGCAGTTATTTCTTCTATATCCTCTTTTGTTGCGATGTTTTCTCCTTTTTTCGTTTCATATTGAATATCACGCATATCTTCCTTTTGAGCAGCATTTTTTCCTTTCTGTACGAAATACTGTTCAAGATATTTAAATATAAAAGGATAGCAAATTGCTATTATCAATAATACTATATCCATATTCATCTATTGTTGTTTATTTATCGGCCAAAATAAATCTTGGATTTCGACATCCAATAATTTGGCTATATCAACAAGTGTCTCCACATTTGGTTGCAATGTGTTAGTACACCACTTAGAAACAGTGGCAGGATCTTTGGACAATTCCTCTGCCAACCATTTATTTGTTCTCTTCTTTTCTGCCAATACGACTTTCAACCGATTTATATCTTTGTTCATATTACAAATGTTTTGTATGCAAACTTACATTTTTATATAGAATTAAACGACCGAGCCTCTGAAATATTGCATAAAGTTATGAATATATTTTCCACAAAATGAAATATACGTCAAATTTATGACAAGAGAGATACCGCTTTTATTCTTAAAAATGCTGCAAAAAGGACTCCGAATATATTGTTTTGCAAAAATAGATTTTGCACTCGAAATCAAAGTATTCTTTGTATATTGCAAAGTTGTGAAAGAAAAAGTGCTCTTTTGTCTTCTGCTGCACTACTTCTATTTGATATTCTCCCTCTCCTATCGCGGATACGCTTACTAGGGCTGACAGATAGGCTGGTAGATATCTCGTTCTGAGCCGAATCTATCAGCCTTTATCGTGCTCATAATCTGAGGATTGCGGCGATGCTGACAGATATGGTAGATATTTTTCGCTAACAATGATTTTATCAGTCATCATATACATCAGAAACTGAAAAAGCCACTGACAGCAGTCAGCGGCTTTTTTGTAAGTATAAACATAAGGATTGATTATCCGAAGTTGTCGTACATGATGCTCTCCGGGTCTACGCCGAGCGAGTCGAGGTAGTCGGTAACGGTCTTAATGAGCATTGGAGGTCCGCAAAGGTAGTACTCGCAATCCTCCGGTGCCTCGTGATCCTTCAAGTAGGTGTCGCGGATGCAGTTTACAGCGAAGCCCTCGTAGTACTTCACGCCCTGAGCATCTGCAACGGGGTCCTTGCGGTCGAGCGAGAGGTGGAAGTGGAAGTTCGGGAACTCCTTCTCCAACTCCCAGAAGTCCTCAAGGAAGAACGCCTCGCCGAGAGCGCGTGCGCCGTAGAAGAAGTGGAGTTCGCGGTCGGTAGTGTGCAGCGTCTTTGTCATGTGCATGATCTGAGCACGCAGCGGAGCCATACCTGCACCACCACCAATCCAAATCATCTCCTTGCCAGAAGTGAAGTTCGGGTGGAAGTCGCCGTAAGGACCTGACATCATCACCTTGTCGCCTGGCTTCAGTGAGAAGATGTACGACGAAGCGATACCGGTCGGTACGTTCTGGAAGCCCACCTGCGGACGTGGCAGGAACGGAGTTGTGGCGATACGCACGGTAAGCGTGATGATGTCGCCCTCGTCCGGATAGTTTGCCATTGAGTAGGCACGCACTGTAGGCTCCGGGTTGTGAGCCTTGAGCGAGAAGATGTTGAACTTCTCCCATGCGCCGATATACTCCTTGCCGATAAGATCCTTGTCGAAGTCCTTGTCGTAGTCGATGCAGTCGTATGCCGGAATCTTGATCTGTGCGTAAGAACCAGGAACGAAGTCCATGTGTTCGCCTGGAGGCAGAGCCACCTTGAACTCCTTGATGAATGAAGAAACGTTCTTGTTCGAGATGACCTCGCACTCCCATTCCTTAACACCCATAACCGAATCGGGCACCTTGATCTTCATGTCCGACTTCACCTTGCACTGGCATCCCAGACGCCAGTTGTCCTTGATCTGCTTGCGTGTGAAGTGGGGCTTCTCCGAGTCGAGAATCTCGCCGCCACCCTCAAGCACCTGCACCTTACACTGTCCGCAGCTTGCCTTACCGCCGCATGCAGAAGGCAGGAAGATGCCGTTCTCATTGAGCGTAGTCATCAACGAAGAGCCTTGCGGCACGTTGATGGTCTTGTCGCCGTTGATTTCGATGTTGACATTGCCGCTCGGGCTGAGGAACTTCTTAGCCACGAGAAGGATGACAACCAAGAGGAGTATCACGATAAGGAACACTCCGATACTTGCAAATATAAATGATGTATTCATAGTGTTGAGTCCTCCTTATTATATTTTAAGACCAGAGAAGCACATCATAGCCATAGCCATGAGGCCTACAGTGATGAACGTGATACCGAGACCCTGCAGAGGCTTTGGCACGTCGCTGTACTGGAGCTTCTCGCGGATAGCACCCATTGATACGATGGCGAGTGTCCAACCGATACCGCTACCCAAAGCGTAAACAACAGCGTCGACAACGTTGCCGATGTACTGTGTGTTAGACGGGTCGAGGTTGATGCGCTGCTGCATGAAGAGCGAAGCACCCATGATGGCGCAGTTAACGGCGATAAGCGGAAGGAAGATACCCAGAGCTGCATAAAGCGACGGCGAGTATCTCTCGACAATCATCTCCACCAGCTGCACGATACCTGCGATGACAGCGATGAAGAGGATGAAACTCAAGTAGGAAAGGTCTACACCCTCAACCAAGCAGTCCGGACCGAGCACCTTTGTCTGCAACAGATAGTCGACAGGCACGGTAACGAGCAACACGAACGTAACGGCAAGACCCAATCCCAATGATGTCTTCACGTTCTTCGACACGGCAAGGAACGAGCACATGCCGAGGAAGAAGGCGAATATCATGTTGTCCACGAAGATGGACCGGAAGAAAAGACTTAATAAATGTTCCATTGTTTAATTATTTTCCTTGTAAAAATAAGCTCTGTGAACCCATATCACGCAACCGAGCAGGATGAGCGCCATAGCCGGCATTGTCATCATACCGTTGTTGATGTAGCCTGCGTCGTAAACGCACTGCGGGATGATCTGGAAGCCGAGGAGTGTGCCACGACCGAGAAGCTCGCGCAGACCGCCTACCACAACGAGGATGTAGGCATAGCCCAGACCGTTGCCCACACCGTCGAGGAACGACGGCCAAGGCTTGTTCTGCATAGCGAACGCCTCAAGACGACCCATGAGGATACAGTTGGTGATGATAAGACCTACGTATACCGAGAGCTCTACGCTCACGTCGTAGACGAAAGCCTTCAGCACCTGGCTTACGATAGTAACAAGAGCTGCAACCACTACCAACTGCACGATGATACGGATGCGGTTAGGGATTGTGTTGCGGATGATTGAGATAATCACGTTTGCGAAGGCTGTAATCACTGTCACGGCAAGACCCATCACGATAGCCGGCTTGAGCTGCGATGTAACAGCGAGAGCCGAGCAGATGCCGAGCACCTGGACGAGGATAGGGTTGTCGAGGTTCAGAGGATTGGTGAAAGCTGCCTTATTCTCTTTTGAAAACAAACTCATAATCTTATTTCTCCTCCTTATTTAGATGTTAAGAATTTTGTGTACTCGCCGAGGCAGTTCTTGAGCATGTCGCTCACGCCGTTACATGTGAGTGTAGCGCCGGTTACGGCGTCGCACTGTGTAGACGGATCTGTCTTCTCGTTCTTCTTCACTACAGAGAGAGCCACGCCATCCTTGCCCTCAGCAAAGACGTGCTTGCCCTTGAACTGGTCCTGCCAAGCGCGTGAGTCCTTGATCTCTGCGCCCAGACCGGCTGTCTCGCCTTCGTGGTTGAAATAGGCACCGTAAACGGTCTGCTTGTCGGCGTTGAGCGCGATGTAGCCGTTGATGCCGCCCCAAAGACCCATACCGTAAACCGGAATGACGTACTTTGTCTCGCCTTCGACGTTGCATACGTAGAGCGCGAGTTTGCCTTCCTTCATCGAAGCACTGTTGCAGAGGAAGCCAGCTTCTGTGCCGCCCTGCTTTCCAGCCTCCACTTCCGCACCATTGCGGTCGATAATCTTGTCGGCTGTCACCACCTTATTATATATATCGGTAGCTTCAGCACCGTCGATGTCGCGGATGTTTAGCGCAGCGAGAATCTGCTTCTTCTTGTCGAGAGCTACGTTCTCGTCCTGCTGCGGCTTGAGCGATGAAGACACGAACGCCAGCAAGAATGCCACGATAACGACGATAACTACAGAATATAATATTGTATAAGAATTCGAACTGGTGTTGAATCCTTTCTTCTTTGTTTCTTCCATATTCCGAGAGTGTTATTTGTTGGTTAAACGTTTCATTCGCTTAGAGATGTTCTTCTGCACTACACAGTAGTCGATGAGCGGAGCGAACATATTCATGAAGAGGATGGCGAGCATCATGCCCTCTGGGTAACCAGGGTTCATCACGCGCACGATAACGGCAACTACACCGATGATTGCGCCGTACCAGTACTGTCCGCACTGTGTGCGAGCCGATGTTACGGGGTCGGTAGCCATGAACACTGCACCGAAGCAGAAACCGCCGAGCACGAGGTGCTCATACCAAGCGATAGGAGTCATGCCGAGTGCCTCGAAGATGTATGCTGTGACAGCACCGCCTACGAACACGCTGAACATTGTACGCCAAGAAGCGATGCCTGTCCAAAGCAGGATAACGGCACCGATGGCGATGGCGATGACACTTGTCTCACCGATTGAGCCTGGGATGAAGCCGAACACCATGTCGGCGAGGCTTGCGTTTGAAGCCACGCCCTGTGCTATCTCGCCGAGCGGAGTTGCGCAGGTGAAGGTGTCGGGCAGTGTGTTGCCCAAGCCGAAGATTGTGTCGTTAGCCACCCAAACTGCGTCGCCTGACATCTTCGTAGGATAAGAGAAGAAGAGGAACGCACGTGTGATGAGTGCTACGTTGAAGATGTTCATACCTGTTCCGCCGAAGATTTCTTTGCCAATTACAACGGCGAAAGCCACTGCGATGGCGAGTGCCCAGAGCGGACAGCCAACGGGGATGATGAGCGGAATGATGATGCCCGAAACGAGGAAGCCCTCCTGTATCTCCTCGCCTTTCCACTGTGCCCATGCGAACTCGATGCCGAGACCCACAACGTAGCTGACGATGATTTTCGGGAGCACCTGCAATGCTCCGTAGAGGAACATTGAGAAGAAGGAAGCGTCGGCGAGAGCACCTGCTGCCTTATAGTTCTGAAATCCCACATTGTACATACCGAACAGCAGAGCCGGGAGCAACGCGATGACAACGAAGCTCATGATACGCTTCGAGTCGATGGCGTCGTGGATATTTACGCCGGTCTTCGATGTCTGGTTGGGTACAAACAGGAAAGTCTCGAAGCCGTCGAACAAGCTGCGGAAAGCATGGAGCTTTCCTTCGGGCTCGAAGTTCGGCTTGACGTTATTAAGATATTTTCTCAGAAAATTCATACTTTTCTCTTTGTAATTAAATTAAACTTATGCGTTCTCCTTGCGAAGCATGTCGAGACCCTGGCGCACGATGTGCTGTAGTTCGAGCTTCGAAGAGTCAACAAATTCAGCCAGGGCGAAGTCCTCTGGTGCCACCTCGTAGATGCCGAGCTGCTCCATGCGGTCGATGTCGCCTGCGATGATAGCCTTGATGAGATATTCGCCGTAGATGTCCATCGGGAGTACCTTGTCGTACTCGCCGCTCATGATCATGTGGCGCTCGCCGCCCTTCACGCGTGCGTCGAGGCTGTACTCCTTCTTTTTGCCGAAAAGCCAAGAGAAGTAGCTGCGGCTAACGGAGAAGTCGTTGGTGCGCGGAAGTATCCAGCCCAACATCTCGTCTACGTCGTCACCCTCGGGGATGGCTGTAATCTCAGATGTGTGTCCGCCTACGTAGTCGGCTGTGGTACACTTGCGACCTGTGAGCGGGTTGCCGTTGATGAGGCGTACGTGCTCGGTCTTAGCGAGTTTGCCCTCAACGAGCGTAGAGATAGGCTGACCAACGAGTGCTTCGGTGTAAGCCGGCTCGTTGATTTCGCTGCCTGCTACTGCCACGAGGCGGCGCAAGTCTACCTTGCCGGTATTGAACAGACGACCGAAGAAGATAACGGCTGTAGGCTCTACAGTCCAAACCACCTCGCCCTTGTTCACGGGAGCGATGTTGTTCACCTGCACGCCCACGTTGCCTGCCGGACAAGCACCGTCGAACACTGTCACCTCTACGTCCTTAGCTCCCGTGAGAGCAGCACTTGTCTGCTGCGCACCGATGCCGAGATAGGTCTTGGCTACCTTTGCGAGAGCCGACAGACCGGTCTGGAAATCGCGCTCGTTGCCCTCGAGCTCGAACTCGAAGTCGCCGGCAAGCGGCATGTCGCGCAATGCGCTCACGAAGATGGCGCGCGGCTTCTGGTCGGGAGTGGTCGACACAGCGTAGGGAAGCTGGTTGATGTAGCCGAACAAGCCGGCATCAAGCAGAGCCTTCACTACGGCATCGCCGTCGAGCGAAGCCACTTGTTTCTGACCAAAGTCTACATACTGCTGCTCTTTGTCAGCGTCTACAACCACGCGCAACACCTTGCGGCGGTCGCCTCTGACCACTGCCGACACTACTCCACTCACCGGTGAGGCGAACTTCACGTCTGTCTGCTTCTTGTTGACAAACAGCGCGTCGCCGACTTTCACCGTGTCGCCCTCGCGAACGACAACTTTCGGGGTCATGCCTACAAAGTCGTCAGGTACAAGAGCGTACTGAGCACACTTGCCCGAAGAGAACTTCTGCCGTGCAGCCTTTCCCTTGAGGTTAATGTTCAAGCCCTTGCGTAACTTAATTACATTTGCCATAAAATATTTATAGATTATAAGAATATTTCAACATAGCTTTTACGCCACCTTCTTGCACAACTCGACACAATCAAGACGGACAAGATTCGGCAACGTGTGGAAATTTCCTACAAAATTAACAAAAATAAGCGGATTCAGAAAGCAAATGCTCTCTTTTATTTTCGCACACAATTAGTTTTTGAACGGCAAGCGTTTAAAAGCTACAAATATGCAATATGGAGTTTGCAAATACAGCAATTTGCGAGATAAAGCCTATGGCAGAGCGCACTCAGCTTGACTACAAAGAACATAATAAATGAACTTAAGCCATCGTTCACCGTCCGCCGCCCAATCAGATTGCGTCCGCCACCCAATCAGATTGCGTTCGCCACCCAATCAGATTGCGTTCGCCGTCCGATCAGATTGCGTTCGGAGCACGATGGTATAAAATCAACTTTCAATCTGGTTTTTCAACGCTTTTATTTGCCATTGTCAATGATTTTACGTAATTTTGCAAACTCTTTAACTACGACAAACTATAGGTTTCGCACGTGTTCAAACGCACTATCAAGATAATAATATGGACCATTACGGGTCTGTATCTCACCATCGTTACGCTTTTGCACATTCCCTTCATACAGAACACTATCGGGGAGTGTGTAGGCGATGCATTGTCTGCGAAGTTGGGCACGAAGGTGAGCATCGGACGCGTTGACCTTGGATTTGTCAACCGCATCATTATCGACGATTCGCAGATGCTCGACCAGCAGAACAAGCAGATGCTCACCGTGTCGCGTATCTCAGTGAAGGTGAACCTGTTGGCACTTGCCAACGGACAGATAGAAATCACCTCCGCCCAGTTCTTCGGACTCAATGCCAACCTCTACAAGGCTACGCCAGAGACGAAACCCAACTTTCAGTTCGTTATAGACTCGCTTGCTTCAAAGGACACCACGAAGCAGCAGACACCTATCAACCTTCAAATCAACTCGCTCATTATCCGCAATAGCTCGGTGCGCTATCGCCTACTCTCAAGCGCATCGGTAGCTAACCGCTTCTCGCCCAACGACATCGAGGCGCAGAACATCAGTGCCCACTTCATAGTGAACCGCATCACCAACGACTCGCTGAACGTGAAGGTGAAACGCCTCTCGCTGAACGAGCGTTGTGGCTTCACGCTGCGCCGCCTTGCGCTCAACGCCATCGTCAGTCGCAGCGGAGCACAGATAGAGAAGTTGCACCTGGAACTGCCCAATTCGACCATCGAGAGTAAGCGCATAGCAGCCACATACCGCATGAACGGCGATGCTCCAGACATGCAGTCGCTGCGCTTTGAAGGCACTTTAAACGCATCGCACATCACACCCCGCGACATAGCCTGCTTCGTGCCCCAGTTGCGGGGCTTCGACATGCCATTAGCTTTAAGCATTGGCTTCAACGGCACTGGCAATAGTCTGAATATAAGCCACTTCGACATCGAAAACATCGACCGCAGTCTTGTCCTCAAAGCCAAAGCTCACGCCCTGCGCAACGCCCAAACGACATGGCATGCGGAGGTGAGCCGTCTCTTCGCTTCGAACGAGACTATCGGCTCTGTTTACAAGACCATTACAAGCAACGAATTGCCCGACATCGTGAACCGCCTCGGCGACGTATCGCTCACCGCAAAAGCCGACGGCACGGATGCCGACGGCTCGCTGAGCACACAGATCAACTGCGCTACAGGCAGCATAAAACTGACGGCTGCAAAGAAGCAGAAGACTATGCGTGCGCACGTTGAGACACACAAGTTCGAGCTCGGCAAGTTGCTCAACAGCGACAAAGCTGGCATCGTGTCGCTCTCGCTCGACGCACAAGGCAGCTCGAAGGACAACATCGGCGTGAGCGGAAGCATTTACGACATCAGCTTCAACAACTACACCTATCGCAACATCAACCTTAAAGCCGACTACATCAATAAAGCACTGAACGGCTCCGCAACCATCGACGACCCTAACCTGCGTGCCACCGTAGAAGGACTGTTTGAACACCGTAGCCCCACTCCACATCTGCGCGTCACCACCGACGTGCAGACGTTTGCACCTGCTGCGCTCAACATCACAAAGAAGTGGAACGGCGTACAATTCGCCGGCACAGCCACATGCGACATCAAGGGCAGCAACATCAACAATGCGGAGGGACAGATCGACATCGCCGACTTCACGATGCAGAATGCCGACTCGTGCTACGCCATACGCAACATCAACGTCGAGACAGGCTTCAACGACAACAACCACTTCCTCAGCCTGAAGAGCGACTTCGGCACAATCGACCTGAACGGACATTTCAGCTACAGCTCGATTGTAAGGAGCCTGTTGAATCTCGTTGCCGACAAGCTACCTACCATACCCGGACTCAAAAAGCAACCACAAACCGACCACAACGACTTCACTATCAATGCGTCGATACACAACACCGAATGGCTGCAGCGACTGCTGGGCGTGCCTCTTGAGATACACCGTCCGCTCAGCCTCAGCGGTGAGCTCGACGACCGCAATAACAGTATCGACCTGTGGTGCGACGTGCCCTCGTTCACATACGCCGGCACCAACTACCGCGACGCTTACATCAACATCGAGTCGCCTGGCGACACGCTGAAAGCTGATGTACGCATAAAGAAGATAGCGCAGAACGGCAAGGCGTTGGCACTGAAGCTACGTGCAGGTGCGTTCGACAACCATCTGAACACCTCCATGGAGTTCCACAACGACGCACGCCGGTCGCTATCGGGCGTGCTGAACACCAGTACCGTCTTCGCAAAGAACGAAGAGGGCGAATCGACAGCATACATCGACATACTCGAATCGCGCACCACCATCGGCGACACAACATGGCACATACACCCCGCCCGTGTCACCTACTACAAAGACCACCTCAACATCGACGGGTTCCACGTTAGTCATGCCAACCAAGAGATAGGCATCGACGGCACCGCGACACACAGCGTTGACGACTCGCTGACCGTGAAACTGAAGAACGTGGACGTGAACTACGTGCTCGACCTCATCAACTTCCACTCCGTAGAGTTCGACGGCAGGGCTTCGGGCACAGCACAACTGGCTGGCATCTTCGGCAAAGCACCGCTCATCAGCTCCGACCTGCAGGTAGACAAGTTCAAGTTTGAGGGCGGACGCATGGGCACACTCTTTGCCAAAATCGGCTACAACTCGGAGGAAGGACGCATCGAGTTCGATGCCGTGGCTGAAGACGAGGGCGACCGCCGCACCATCATCGACGGCTACGTGTCGCCACGCAACAAGTACATCGACCTCGGAATAAAAGCCGAAGGCACAAGAGCAGAGTTCCTAAGCGGATTCTGCGATAGCTTCATGGACAACATCGATGCCAGCATCAACGGCAAGGTGAATGTGGTGGGTGCGTTCAAGAACATCAACCTCATCGGAAAGGCGAAAGTAGACGGCAGCGTGCGGCTCACTGCGCTCAATACCACGTATGCTCTGCGTGGCGACTCGGTGCACTTCCTGCCCGACGAGATACGTTTCTGCAACGACACCATATACGACCGCCACAACAATATAGGCATCGTGACGGGCGGATTGCACCACCACAACTTCTCCAACTGGACATACGACATCGACGTAGAGGCTCAAAATCTGCTCGCATACGACACACATTCGTTCGACGGCGAGAGTTTCTACGGCACTGCGTACACCACCGGCACTTGCCAGATACGCGGAAAGAGCGGCGAGGTGACTATCGACGTGAACGCCACACCAGAGCGCAACAGCATATTGGTGTACAACGCTGCTGACAACAGCTCGCTATCCTCACAAAATTACATACAATGGCGCACACACGAGGTGAAGGATTCTGTAGACGCAGACACTGATAGCAACAATCTCGTGAACATAGGCACGAACATCAAGCTCAACTTCCTCATCAACTGCACACCCGACGCTACGCTGAAAATCATCATGGACGAAAAGACGGGTGACTACATAAAGCTAAACGGTGAGGGCGTGCTGCGTGCTACGTATTTCAATAAGGGCACCTTCGACCTCTACGGCAACTACTATGTTGACCACGGAACCTACAAACTGACTATACAGAACATCATCAAGAAAGACTTCGAGTTCCTCAGCGGTGGCTCTATAGCGTTCGGAGGCGACCCGTATAATGCCACGCTCGACCTGAGCGCACTCTACGTCGTGAACAGCGTGAGCCTTGCCGACCTGAACATCGGCAACTCGTTCTCGAACAACAACGTGCGAGTGAACTGCCTGATGAACATCACCGGCACACCGGAGAGTCCGAAGGTGTCGTTCAACCTCGACATGCCTACACTGTCGAACGATGCAAAACAAATGGTACATAGTCTGCTCAACGCCGAGGAGGAGACCAACCAACAGGTGCTCTACCTGCTCGCCGTAGGTCGCTTCTACGCACAGAACGACAACAACAACGGAGCATCGACACAGCAGTTCAGCCAAACATCGCTCGCAATGCAGAGCTTCCTTAGCGGAACAATCAGCCAGCAGATAAACACTCTGCTCAGCAGCGTCATAAACAACAACAACTGGAACTTCGGCGCAAACATATCAACTGGCACCGACGGATTTTACAACGCTGAGTATGAGGGTATCCTGTCGGGCAAACTGCTCAACAACCGACTGCTTCTGAACGGACAGTTCGGCTATCGCGACAACCCGAACACAACAAACAACTTCATCGGCGACTTCGACATGAAGTATCTGTTATTCCCGAACGGCAACCTGGCTATCAACGTCTACAACAAGACGAACGACCGCTACTTCACACGCAACAGCCTCAACACACAGGGATTGGGCTTGATTATGAAGACCGACTTCAACCGTATATCAGACCTGTTCTTCTGGAAGCGCAGCAAAAAAGCGAAAGAGAAGAAATAGGAGGGTATGGCATCCTGCCATACCCACGCAGCCTACTAAGCCCTCACACCATCTATTAAAAAACCATACTGCCTATATGGACCTGCCAAAGATATAACTACTACAACCTAACGACATCTATGAACCGAATTATCTGCATATATATCCTTCTATTTCTTGGCGTGCCGTGCCTTGCACAGCAAACCAAGGAGTATCAACAGCAAGTATCATACGCATGGCTGCCCCTGTTTGAACAACTCTGCGACTACGACGACATCGAGGAGCACGATATGGAGGACATGTTCGAACAACTCTGCGAACTCGAACAGACACCGCTCGACCTAAACAAAGCTACGGACGAAGACCTGCTACGCCTCTTCTTCCTGTCGCCCAAACAACGCGAAGACCTCACCGAATATCTCGACCGCTACCGTCCGCTGCGTTCGATAGGCGAACTTGCACTCGTTGAATCTGTCGACCCACTACGCAAACAACTGCTCGAAAGCTTTTGCTTCATCAGCGAAGCGAACGAGGAACGCCCATTTCCTACACTGAAACAGATTGCAAAGTACGGCAAGAACGAGCTGGTGGCAGCTACGCAAGTGCCACTATACGACCGCGAAGGCGACAGCAATGGATACCTCGGATACAAGTATAAACATTGGTTCAGATACACATTCAAATATGGCGACTACGTAAAGGCAGGACTAACAGGAGCACAAGACGCAGGCGAGCCGTTCTTCTCCAACTGTAACAAGCTGGGCTACGACCATTATGCCTATTATCTGTTGGTCAGGAAGTTGGGACGATTTAAGGCGATTGCGCTCGGACAGTACAAGCTAAGGCTCGGCTTGGGACTGGCTATGAACACCGGCTTCACGCTCGGAAAGACGGCAACGGCTACCATGTCAATACCCACCAACGCCATCACTGCCAACTCTTCACGCTCAGAGGCTTACTATCTGCAAGGGGCGGCTACAACCATCAGCGTAACAAAACATCTGGATGCCACGGCTTTCGTGTCATACCGCAAGGTTGATGCCACGCTCAACGCCGACGGTACGGTGAAGACACTGCTGCGCACAGGCTACCACCGCACGCAGAGCGAGATAGAACAACGCCACAACACCTCACAATTCGTCGCCGGAGGCAACATCAACTGGAAAGCCAACGGTTTACGCATCGGTGCCACAGCCTTCAACACAGCCTTCAACCGCCCACTGAAACCAAACGCAGCACAAGCCTATCAAAGGTATGCGCCTAAAGGTATGAGCTTCTTCAACGCAAGCCTGTACTACGCCTACACCCACTATCGCTTCTGCTTCAATGGCGAAACAGCAATGAATGGTGACGCTGCCGTAGCCACTCTCAACACCATAACATTCCAAGCTACCAACAATCTGCAACTCACTGCTATACAACGCTTCTACTCTTACCGCTACCACTCGCTTTTCAGTGCTTCGTTCAGCGACGGCGGACACATACAAAACGAAAACGGAGTGTACGCTGCCATAGCGTGGCATCCAATTGCAAAACTCACCCTGACGGCATACACCGACTATGCTTATCACCCTTGGCCACGCTATGGTGTGTCGGCTCCGTCACATTCATGGGACAATATGCTGCAAACCAGTTTCCAGCCGAATCGCAAATGGACAATCTCAGCACGCTACCGACTGCGCTTACGCCAAAAAGACTACAAAGAAAACGACAAGGCGAAGACTCAATTAGCCGACAAAAATGAGCAGCGAGCACGCCTCACTGTAGGTTATGAGAGTGGCATCTGGAAAACGAAGACACAGATTGATGCTGCCTATACGCTCATCACCCCACCCATCTCTTCAACAATAGTGAGCAAAGGATGGATGGCATTGCAAACTATCGCGGTACGCCTGGGACGTTTCACATTGGCTGCCAACGCTGCCTACTTCCACACCGACGACTACGACTCACGACTATATGCCTACGAACGCACCACACTCTACAACTTTTCGTTCCCCTCGTTCTTCGGTGAAGGCATACGTGGTGCGTTGTTTTTACGTGCCGACATCAGTAAGAACCTCGTACTGATAGGCAAGGCTGGCACTACGAAATACTTCGACCGCAACAGCATATCAAACGCTCTGCAACAGATAAACCAATCGTACAAGACCGACATCGACCTGCAACTAAAGTGGAAGTTCTAACCACAGTTGTGGTGTATATTACACAAATCGCATCGAAACACTTGGCACATCGGCTATTTTTCAGTAATTTTGCACACTAAAAAGTTGCACATTGAGAATGATTAAACAATACTTATTATTACTGATTGTGGCTTGTCTGTCGTTCGGTACTTCAAAGGCACAGACAAGCGATTCGCTTATTGTAAACCGCTTGCGCGCAGAGGGCGTGAAGTTCTCGCACAACAACACAGTGACGTTGTTGATGAACGGACAGGAAAAATTCGACGACATGTTCCACGCAATACGCCAAGCACGCAGCAGCGTACATCTTGAATACTTCAACTTCCGCAACGACTCCATCGCCAACATGCTCTTCGACCTGCTTGCCGAGAAAGCCAAGGAAGGCGTAGAGGTGCGCGCCCTGTTCGATGCCTTCGGCAACAGCTCGAACAACCGCCCGCTGAAGAAGAAACACCTGAAGTCGATACGCAAACGTGGCATCGAGATATACGAGTTCAGCCCATTACGCTTCCCGTGGATTAACCAGGTGTTTCACCGCGACCACCGCAAGATTGTAATCATCGACGGACAGATAGCCTACACCGGAGGCATGAACGTAGCCGACTACTATATCAACGGCACAGAACAGGTAGGCGAATGGCACGACATGCACTGTCGCATCGACGGCGACGAGGTGAACACGCTACAAGCCATCTTCCTGCGCATCTGGAACAAAACCGCTAAGCAAAACATACACGGCGCAAAGTACTACCGAGGCATACGCGGCGGCTATTACTTTGAAGGACTAAAACCCGACACCTGTCCCACTGCTGGAAAGAAGATGGTTGGCATCATCAACCGCGAACCACACACCACAAACCGCATCATACGCACCTTCTACGAAGGAGCCATCAACGATGCCAAAGACAGCATAAAACTCATTAGCCCTTACTTCACACTCATACCGAAGGTGAAGAAAGCACTGCGCAAAGCTGCTAAACGTGGCGTGCAGGTAGAAGTAATGATTTCGGAACGCGGCGACATTCCGCTCACCCCCGACTGCGTATTCTACAACGCACACAAACTGATGAAGCACGGTGTGAAGGTGTGGATATACCGTCCTGGCTTCCACCACACGAAGATAATAATGGTAGACGGCAAGTTCTGCACCGTGGGCAGCGCAAACCTCGACGCACGCAGTTTGCGCTTCGATTACGAAGAGAATGCCGTCATCATCGACCAATGCACCACCCGACAACTCAACGACATGTTCGAACGCGATAAGAAGAAGAGCGTTATGCTCACGCCCGAGTATTGGAAGACAGAACGCACAGGATGGCAAAAGTTTCGCGGATGGTTCGCACATCTGCTCGCACCATGGTTGTAACGACAAAAGAATGATACGCAAATTATATAACAGTAATACGCTAAAATATGCACTAATAAGAAAAAATAGTTGTAATTTTGCAAAAACAGATTATTAACAAATCGTAAGAATGTATTACTTCATATATTTCATAATAAAGACATTGTCATACATCCCCTTCTGGATGCTATATGCCATATCTGACATCATGTATTATCTACTCTACTACGTCATACGTTATCGTAGAGAGATTGTACGCAAGAACCTCACCGAGTCGTTCCCAGAGAAGAGCCTCAGCGAAATAATAACGATAGAGAAGAAGTTCTACCGATTCTTTATGGACATGCTCCTTGAGAGCAGTAAAATAGCTTCAATCTCTCCCGACGAGATGAAAAAGAGGATGAAGTTCGTGAATATAGACAAAACGAACAAACTGCTTGACGAAGGAAAGTCGTTGGCATTCTTCATGGGGCACTTCTGCAACTGGGAGTGGATGACCTCCGTAGGTCTGTGGATAAAGGACGATGTAGTATGTGCGCAGGTATATCACAAACTCATCAACGAAACGTTCGACAAAATCATAAAACAAATGCGTGAGCGCATGGGCAATATATGCGTAGAGATGCGACATACGGCACGCTTCGTGGCAAGCATGAAAGCCGAGAACCGGGCGTGTATGGTGGCACTCATTGCCGATCAATCACCCAAAAGAAAACAAATAAAACACTATGTGAAGTTCCTAAACCACATGGTTCCGGTGCTGGTAGGTCCAGAGAAGATTGCTAATCACTTCGGGTATATGCCTATTTTCGTAAATGCGAAAAGAGTGAAACGTGGCTACTACGAGTGCGAATTCTCACTGCTACACAATGACCCAACATCACTACCCGATTACAAATTAACAGATTTATATTTTGAACGCTTAGAAGATGAAATCAGAAAGCACCCCGAGTGTTACCTCTGGACACATAATCGTTTCAAATATGCAAAAAACTAATAACAATTACACTACTCATTATTAAATAGATAAATATGGATATTGATTTTGTGGTTACGTGGGTCAACATGGACGACCCTGAATGGCAGAATGAATTTTCAAAATATTCGGGCAACAAGGACAACACGAAGAACGGAGTGTCGAAAGCTCGTTTCAGAGACTACGGCTTCCTGAAGTACTGGTTCCGCGGTGTGGAGAAGTTCGCACCCTGGGTCAGAAAGATACACTTCGTAACAAGTGGACAGAAGCCCGACTGGCTCGACGAGAACAATCCGAAGATACACCTCGTAAGCCATAAGGACTTCATACCCACAGAGTTTCTACCGACATACAACTCGGTGGTGATAGAACGCTACATGTACCGCATACCCGGACTGGCGGAGCACTTCGTCTACTTCAACGACGACTTCTTCATCATCAACCACATTGAAAAGGAGCGTTTCTTCAAGAATGGTCTGCCTTGCGACATAGCTGTATTCACCTACAATCCCTCATGGTCGCAATGGTATGTGCGCATAAAGAACAACATACGACTCATTAACCGCCACTTCGACAAGAAGGAAGTGATGAAACGCTGGCACGACAAGTGGTTCCACAAGAGCTACGGCACGAAGGCACGTTGGAACTATCTGCTACGTTTCTATAATAAGTTCATCACGCTGCGTGTGCCGCACAACGCCCAGCCCTACTTAAAAAGCACCTTCGAAGAGGTGTGGGCAAACGAAAGCGACGAACTTACAAGGACTTCCGTGAACCGCTTCCGCGCCTTAGACGACTACACGCCTGAGCTATTCCGCATCTGGCAGATATGCAAGGGCAACTTCGAGCCTTATAACACATATCAGGACACGAAGATGTTCCCACTGATGGTGAAGTCGAAAAAAGCGATAAAAGCTATCTACGAGCAGTCGTACTCGCTTATCTGCCTGAACGACAACGTACACATACGCCACTACGAGGAGGTGATGGGAAATCTGAGAGATGCTTTCCAGAGCATCCTGCCCGAGAAATCGAGCTTCGAACGTTAAAACCCTACGATTAATCTGAACGATTAGCCTATGAACAAAGTATTAGCAGAGATAATAGCAGGAGTCATTCCGCACAAGATGACACGCAACAGATGGAGAGGTATTCTCAGATACGGCATCTTCAACGCAATCAGATTGAAGCGCGAAATCAGCAGAAACCACACCATACCAAAGTTTCAATTGGCTGTCTGCGCCATCGCCAAGAACGAAGGGCCATACTTCAAAGAATGGATAGAATGGCACTTGGCTCACGGCGTAGACCAATTCTTCATCTACGACAACGAAAGCACAGACGACACTAAAGACATACTCGAACCATACATAAAGCAGGGCATTGTCGACTACAAACCATGGCCAGGCTATCGTATGCAGTTGGCAGCCTACGACGACTGTCTGGAGCAGCACCGCTTCGACGCACGCTGGATAGCATTCATCGACCTCGACGAGTTTATCGTACCCGTACAGGATGCTACGATACCCGACTTCCTGAAGCGCTTCGAGGCATTCCCGGCGGTGGAGATCAACTGGCTTGTGTACGGCAGTGGAGGCAATAAAGAGAAGAGCAATGAGGACGTGATGAAACGCTTCCGCTTCCACTCCCTACCCGACCATTACCTTAACCGCCACGTGAAGAGCATCGTGAACCCACGCCGGGTGTTCACAATGATAGGATGCCACGAGGTGGCACGCATCAACGGCAAGGCTGCCGACTCACACGGCAATATCATCAAGAACAACTTCAGAGAGCGTACACCGCAACAGGACGTGATACGCATCAACCACTACGCCGTCAGGTCGCTTGAAGAATTCCGCGAGAAGCAGCTGCGAGGCAGAGCAAGCGGCACCAAGACATCCGTACCGATGGACTATTTCAACCAATATGACCTCAACGACATTGAGGAGAAACAATAAACGATACACATTATGACTGAAAACAAGCATAAACAGCAAGTTGTCATCTCAATGACATCGTTCCCTGCAGCCATAAAGTTTGCAGAGCAAGCCATGCGCTCACTCCTCAACGGCAGTGTGCTGCCCGACAAACTGATACTATATGTCACGCTGTCGCAATTCGCAGAAGGCGAAATGCCCGAAACGCTGCTTGCACTTGCAAAGCAGAACCCCGTGTTCGAGATACGCAACTACGACCGCGACATACGCTCTTATCGCAAACTAATTCCTGCGCTTGTAGACTTTCCCGAAGCCATTATCGTAACCGTAGACGACGATGTGTATTATCACAGACACATGCTGAAGGACTTGCTCGACCTGCACGCACAGATACCCGACGCAATACTGGCGCACCGCGCAAAGCGCATCAAGTACGGAATGCCGTACAGGAAATGGAGCAAATACCGCTGGTATCACTTCCTCTTCAAGCGCATACACCGCAGTTTCCAGAACATCCAGACCGGCGTAGGCGGTGTACTCTACCCTCCCCACTCGCTAAAGGCGGACATGATGGACGTAGAGCTGTTCACAAAGCTCGCACCAAGCACTGACGACATCTGGTTCTGGGCGGCAGGAGCGGCAAACGGCTTCCCCGTCGTGCCCGTGCCGTTCGGACGCAACAAGCCGCGCGGACTGCATAAGCCTAAAGAGTTCTCGCTGAAAACGAGCAACTTTAAAGCAGGAGTGGACCGCAATGTGAAGGCTTTCAACGCTATTTGCGAACATTACCCAGAGGTAAAAAAACTTATAGAGAAACAATAAAAACAATATGGATATAGACTTAGTATATCTTTGGGTGAACGGCAACGACCCTAAATGGCAGGCTAAACGCGATGCTTGCATAGGACGTCCGTCGGGAAGTCAAGCACATTGCAAAGGCAGATATGCTGACAGCGGCGAACTAAAATATAGCTTGCGTTCTGCAGAGAAATACGCTCCTTGGATTCGCCGTATATTCATCGTCACTGACAACCAAATACCAGAATGGCTCAACACTGACAACCCAAAGGTGCAGATAGTAGACCACACGGAGATAATGCCAGCGGAGTGTCTGCCGTGCTTCAACTCAGCAGTCATTGAGATGTTCCTCTGCAATATACCAGGACTTTCGGAGCATTTCCTCTACGCCAACGATGATACGTACTTCGGCAAGCCCGTACAGCCACAGGACTTCTTCGACAAAGACAATCTTCCAAAGGTATTCCTCTTCCGCAAACCGTTCAGAAAACTGGCACTATTCTACAGAGAAAAGGTGCTTGGAAAGAAGTTGTCCCCCAACCTTAACGCTATTAAGAATGCAGCAAAACTGGTAGAGAAGCACTATGGTAAATATTATGGCGGAAAACCCCACCACAATATCGACGCTTACTTGAAAAGTACGTTGGAAATGGCGAACAAGAAATTTGAGAACGAGCTAAGACCAATGCGCACCCATCACATGCGTTCGTCGGAGGACATACAGCGCTGTGCTTACTCTTATGTGGCTCTCGCAGAAAAACAAGCACATCTGTGCTACGTTTCTGCAAGACATTCGTTCAGAATAGAGATAGAGAACAGAAATCTTTATAAGAAGTTTGAAGAATATAATCCCGTACTATTCTGCTTCAACGATTCGGAACACGCCACTGACGAGGATAGAGCATATGCTATTGAATTCATAAACAACCTATTCCCCGTTAAATCAGAATTTGAAAAGTAAAAAAAGCCTTATGGACATTGATTTAGTATATCTTTGGGTGAACGGCAACGACCCGAAATGGATTGCAAAGCGCGATGCCTGCATCGGTAAGCCGACCGACAAGCAGGAGAACTGTGCTGGTCGTTACGCAGACAGCGGCGAGCTGAAATACAGTCTGCGCTCAGTGGAGAAGTACGCTCCTTGGATACGTAAGGTATTCATTGTAACTGACGAACAGGTGCCCGAATGGCTCGACACGTCGAACCCGAAGGTGCACGTGGTAGACCACAAGGAGATTATGCCCGAGGAGAGCCTGCCCTGCTTCAACTCTACATTGATAGAACATTATCTTGACAAAATACCAGGTCTCTCAGAACACTTTCTCTTCTCAAACGACGACATGTATATCAACCGTCCGGTAAGTCCTGCTACCTTCTTCGAGGCCGATGGGCTGCCTATACTATACATGAACCGTAAGCCTTTCCGCAAACTTGCGCTATTCTTCAGAGATAAAGTGGTAGGCAAACCATTGAGCATGTATCTGAAAATAATCAGAAACGCTGCAGAACTTGTAGAGAAATACTATGGAACATATTATGGATGCAAACCTCATCACAACATCGACTCGTATCTGAAAAGCACAATAACGTTTGCCAACAGAAAGTTCGAGAAGGAGTTCAGCCATATGGTCCAACATCATATACGTTCTGCCGACGATGTGCAGCGAAGCGTTTATTCATACGTAGCTCTTGCCGAGAAAAAGGGACACTTACGTTACGTATCGCAGTCGCATTCGTTCAGACTACACATAGACAACCACAAACTTTACGAGAAGTTTGAACGATACAATCCGGTATTCTTCTGCATGAACGATTCGGAGTTTGCTAACGACGCAGACAGAAAAGCTGCCATAGAATTCCTCGACCGACAATTCCCGAAGAAGTCGCAGTTTGAGAAATAACAATACACAAATCGCACGAAGATTACATATGTAATACTCGTGCGATTTGTTTTTAATAATCAATCTGTTTTAACTGGTCGTAGTCCTTTTGCTACTGTATAATACAACTCTTTTGCAATATTCTCTCTCGTTCCTATAGCATCGTCGAAGAAACCGGTCTTTGCCAAATCTGTAATGTACTTCACCAGACTATCCGTTTGTGGTCCTTCTCCCATTTTATACAAAACCCTTGAACTACCCGTTAGAATTGCCCATTTTATATTACGACTCCACAAACGCATACGCTCCATGTTGCCAGCTTCTTCATATAGCTTCTGTGCATAAGAGAGGCCCTTAAGCTGAGACATCAGACGTTCTACCCCTCCCGTAGCTTTCGATATTGATTTATGATTGACGTAATAGTAATAAAGCGGAAGATGAGTAATTGTAGCTTTCACAGGTTTTACCAACAACTCCGACCACCAGGGAATATCTTCATACTTCAATCCCTTGATAAATTTTATATCCTTTATCAAAGAGCGTTTAAACAGATGGCGCCAAACGTAGTTATGTTTTATCGGATATTTGATATCAGGATGGCGCCAGTCGGAAGCATGTTTCAAAGCATCGTCAGTAATTACTGATTTCGATAGTTTAAGGCTACACCTAAACGGGATACGCCATGGACGGACATTGATAGTGTTCATTTTCAACTTATGCATCAAGCGTAGCTGAATGTTTATATATATAACATCCTTATACCAACTCACCATATCCGTCCCGTCACGCTTAATCAGCTTTACAGCAAGTTCCAATGTCTGAGGATGGATAAAGTCGTCAGAGTCTACAAACATTACATACTCAGCATCAGCGAGAGCCATGCCTTCATTACGGGCATGAGAGAGTCCACCATTTGCTTGGTGTACTACCATAAAGCGAGAATCTTTGGCTGCATATTCATCAAGTATCGCAGGACAACCATCTGTAGAACCATCATCAATACAGATAGCACGCCAATGCTTATACGTTTGTTTTAAAACACTATTAAGACAACGTTGCAAATATGGTTCAACATTATAAACTGGAATAATAATATCTACCCTACTTGTGTTCATTATTGTTTGAGAGTTATATATTTATATGTATCTATTTTGCAAAGATAGCAAAAAATATTTCACCAAACCAAATTATTAATACAATTATTACCGCCACACGCTAAAGTTTTGTATTGTGCTATAATCAAATACGTTATTGCTATTTTCAATCGAAAATAAAGCAAAGGATTTTACTATTCTACAATTCGGGGGCACCCACAAATTGTTTAACATGTAAGGATAAATCATTGCTAAAATGCAAGGATATGATAAGAGGGAGTAAATTGTTAGTTTACCCCCTCTCTACTGGTATTTCTATTCATTCAACAATCGCTCCAATTCGCGCACCATTACGCCAGCATTGCGCTCCTTTTCAGCCGTCATATTGGCAGGTGTAAACTCAGCAAGCTTCTTGTTAAGGCGTGCAAGACGGTTCTTGTCGCCCGTTTTCTTGTAGTGGTTGCGCAACTGCCAAATCTTCTCGGCATCCTGCAAACCCTCTACGAGACGCTCGAAGCGTATGCTGCTGCGCGGACCCGGGTAGATGCTGTATGTGTCGCCGGCAGCCCATGTACGGAAGCGCGAATCGCGCAGCGGGTCGCGAGTCCAGCTGTTTACCGACCAGCGCAGATAGCCGTCGTAGTCGCCTGCTACGGCATGTATGCCTATCCATGCAGCATCGGCAGGGTTAGAGAACGAGAATGTGCCGGGGAACGGCTCCGTGCAGCAAGTGTAATAGGTGCTGATCTGTCCCTTCGCACGGCGCTCCTTCAGAACGTTCTCTGGGAAGCGTGCACCGTAAGGGATGCAGAGATAGTAGAGATCGGCCTGTATCTCGTCGTGATAGTTGCCGGCAAGCGTAATCTTGAAGTCGGGATCGGCTTCCTTTATCACCTTTATAGCCGCCTGCATAGCCTCCATCGAGCGCTCGTCCATAGAGATGGCGGTCTTCTCGAACCAGCCTTTCTGCTTCAGATGGCGGGCGAAATCGCGCAAGAAACTACCCCAGTAATCGGCGTATGCCTCGTCGCCGGGCTCTGCTTTGATGAACTGTACGCGATTGGTAGCCTCGTCGTAGTAGTCGAAACTCAGCTCCCAGGGTATCATGGTGTAGCAGGAGATGAGTCCCTTCACACCTATTTCGTTCATCATAAAGTCGACCCAGCGGTCGAACACCGCATAGTCGTACTTCCATGAACCGTCCAAACGCTTGATACGTGTCACCATACTGTCGAAGTGGTCTTCGGTCTGTCCGTTCCACGGTTTGTGCATAATACTGGCTGTTATGGACGAGAGTCCGGCATCAGCCACCATTTTCATTATCGGACGCATTGCATCGAAGTGTTCCTTGCTCCACAACGGCACCTTATAGTAGCGTGCTACGGCATACGGGTTCTGCCACAGGTCGAGGTTCAAGTGCCACTCGCGCGGACTGGGTAGTGTGCGGTTCACGACCTGTAGGCTGAGATTGAGCACCTTGTCGTCCATACCGCCGCCACGCACGATGATTGTACCGGTGTATGTGCCGGGTTTAGCGTCCTCCGGCACCCATACGTTCACCCACAGAGGCTGCGCTGTCTTGCGCTGCACGGGCAACCACTTGTTGATGTCGAGCGCGTCGGCAACGATAGACGAGTCCCACTCTGCCTTGTTCTCGCGGCATCCGCAGCCGCCCTTGCCGTCCTTGTTCAGCTCGTCGGTCATCACGTAGCGCACGAAGTGGGAGCTCACCTTCGAGGCAGGGATAACGTTTGCGCCCGAACGCAGGTCGCTCACGAGCATCTCCACATCGTTCAAATCAGTATTCGTCCAGAGTACAGCCTGTGCGTTGACGCGCTCGCCACGCCACGCCTTCAGCGTGCAAGCGTTGCTGAGTTTCGCAAGCTGCGGCACATGATGCTTGCCGTAGCGCACGTCGGTTGATGCCCAACTGAGCATTACGGGCGACTTCATCGCAGCCCACTTGGCATCCGCGTCGTGCGGCTTGGTGTCCGTCAGCTCCTCGTATTGACCCAACGGGAACTCCTCTGCCTGCATATTGCGCTGCGCAGAAGCGGTGAGCGCACAGAAGAGCAGACCCGAAGAAAGCAGATAATGTCTTACGTTCATTGTTATTGTTTTGAGATTAGTTATTATTCTTAATATAATTTTGCTACTGTTGGGGGTGTGCCGTGATAGAATGAGCATGTAATGTCGCACCTCTGATGGCGTGCGTCGGTCGGTGCGGATGTCTGCGTCGGTCGATACGGACGTCTGCGTCGGTCGGTGCGGACGTCTGCGTCGGTCGGTGCGGACGTCTGCGTCGGTCGGTGCGGATGGCTGCGTCGGTCGGTGCGGATGGCTGCGTCGGTCGGTGCGGATGGCAGAAACCTAATACAATGGTCATTATATATTGAGATAAACCCACATTGACATGCAAATATACAGAAAATAAATGGTATTGCTGCGGTTTACGTGCATAAAAAGCCAATAGCCTACTGGTAATGCCTTAATATATAAACAAAAAACAAAAAGGAGAAGCCATTGATTGACTTCTCCTTTCTGTATTATAGTATTTGCTGGAGCTTGCGCCGTTAGTTGTTGACACTGCCACCAACGATGTCGAGCAGCTCGCTCGTGATGGCTTGCTGGCGACTCTTGTTGTACTGCAGATTGAGCTCGCGCAAAATCTCGTCGGCATTGTCCGTAGCGGTCTGCATGGCAACCATACGTGCGGCGTGTTCGCTGGCGATGCTGTCGAGCAGTGCCGTGTACACCATCAGGTGCAAGTACTTCGGGATGAGCTTCGTGAGCACGGTGTTCATGTCCGGTTCTACGAGGAAGTTGTCGTTCAGCGGAACGGCCTCCTTGTGTTCACTCTTCCTCTCCTCCTCCTTGCGCTTGATGTACTCCTGCGCCTTCTTAGAAGTGACGTTGGATGTCAGGTCGCGCTCGTGGTCGCGCTTCAGCTCCTCCTCGATGTCAATCGGCAGGAACGGCTTGCGTGTGAGAATCTGCGAACCAGCACTCTTGAAGTGGTGGTAGATCATCTCTACGCGGTCGAACTCGCCGCTGATGAACTTCTCGCCCAGCTCGCGCGCTATGGTGATGCAGTCGTTGGCGTTGGGCTTCTCGGCAAGCGCAGTGAAGTCGCCAGCCACGTTAAGCCCCATCTTAACCGCCTTCTCAGCCACCTTGCGGCCTATCGGGTAGATTACGATGTTCTCCTTGCCCAATTCGGCGTACTCGTCCACAACGTGCTGCAGGAGGCGTATAACGTTGGCGTTGAAGCCTCCGCACAGGCTGCTGTTAGACGCATATACTACCAATGCCACGCGCTTCACCGGTCTCACCTCGTTGAGCACCGTGCGTGCATCGGTCTCCGATGCAAGGAATGTCTTGAGAATATGTTCCAGGAGTGTCTCATAAGGAAGCATATTCTCAATCATTGTCTGCGCATGATGCAGCTTCGAGGAAGCCACCATCTTCATCGCACTCGTAATCTTACGGGTGCTGTTGACAGATGATATTCGGTTTTTAATCTCTTTGAGCGACGGCATAAGCAATTAGTTTTTATACTGACCAGCGATGTCTGCCATTGTCTGTTCGATGACAGCGGTGAGTTGATCGTCAAGCTTACCACTTCCGAGTGCTTCGATAACGTCCTGATGAACAGAGCGCATCTTCTCAAGGAAGGCATCCTGACACTCACGCACCTTCTCTACCGGCACAGCGTGCATCAATCCGTGCGTACCGCAATAGATGATAGCCACCTGCTCGCCTACAGGCATCGGTGAATACTGAGGCTGTATGAGGAGCTGATTGTTCTTACGTCCGCGGTCGATAGTCATGGCTGTAACGGCATCCATATCGCTTGAGAACTTAGAGAATGCCTCAAGCTCGCGATACTGAGCCATATCGATCTTCAGCGTACCAGCCACCTTCTTCATACTCTTGATCTGAGCCGAGCCACCTACACGTGATACGGAGATACCTACGTTAACGGCAGGACGGAAGCCCTGGTTGAAGAGGTCACTCTCGAGGTAGATCTGACCATCGGTGATAGAGATAACGTTGGTCGGGATGTAAGCCGACACGTCACCAGCCTGAGTCTCGATGATAGGAAGCGCGGTGAGCGAACCACCACCCTTCACGTGTCCCTTCATACATTCCGGCAGGTCGTTCATCTGCTCTGCCACCTCCTGCTGGTCGTTGATGCGTGCAGCACGCTCCAACAGACGGCTGTGCAGGTAGAACACGTCGCCCGGGTAAGCCTCACGTCCAGAAGGACGGCGCAGGATGAGCGACACCTCACGGTAGGCAACAGCCTGCTTCGAAAGGTCGTCGTACACTACGAGAGCCGAGTAGCCACGGTCGCGGAAGTACTCGCCGATAGCCGCACCGGCGAACGGTGCGTAGTACTGCATGGCAGCAGGGTCGGCAGCAGTAGCCGCAACGACGATGGTATAAGGCATAGCACCATGCTGCTTCAAGTTCTCAACAAGAGCCGCAACGGTAGATGCCTTCTGTCCGATTGCCACATATATACAATATACGGGCTTACCAGCCTCGTAGAAACTCTTCTGGTTGATGATGGTGTCGACAGCAATGGCAGTCTTACCGGTCTGACGGTCGCCGATGATAAGCTCACGCTGACCGCGTCCGATAGGAATCATCGAGTCGACCGACTTCAAACCTGTCTGCAGCGGTTCCTTCACCGGCTGGCGATAGATCACACCAGGTGCCTTGCGGTCCAGCGGCATCTCAAAAGAGTCGGTAAGGTCGATTTCGCCCTTTCCGTCAATGGCCTGACCAAGAGGATTGATAACACGACCGAGCATATTGTCGTTCACGTTGATTGACGCAATACGCTTTGTACGCTTCACAACCATGCCCTCCTTGATGCCGTCGGTAGAACCGAGGAGCACACAACCAACGTTATCCTCCTCCAAGTTCATCACGATAGCCATTGTGCCGTTCTCGAATTCGAGAAGCTCGTTGGCTTCAGCGTTGCGCAAGCCATAGATACGTGCTACGCCATCGCTCACTTCGAGCACAGTGCCCACCTCGTCGAACTTATTGCCGTTGTTAAGGCCTTTAAGCTGCTCGAGGAGCACCTGTGACACTTCGCTTGGTTTAATTTTATCTGACATAGAAATTGATCTTTATTTAATTAAGCTGCGACAATATGGTGTTGAGCTGCGACTTCACGCTTGCGTCCATACGATAGGTGTCGTACTCGAGTACGAATCCACCGATAAGTTCGGGCTTCACGTTGGTCTTAAACTCCACAGTGCCATTTGTCTTACTTTCTACCAACCGACGCAACTTAGCCTCTGTCTGCGAGTCGAGAGTTGTGGCAGTAGTTAATTTAGCACTAATTAGATTGTTATGCTTTCTGTACAACGTAATAAACGAGTTAGCTATAAATTGCATGATACGCTCACGTCCCTCCTTCAGTACGAGTCCGAAGAACGTACGTGTGAGTTCGCATGAAGCGCCACCTGCCGCAGCTATCAGCAAGTCTTCCTTCTGCTGTATCGACAGCATCGGATTGTCTATGGTAGCCTTGAGCTGCGGCACCTTGGCATAGCTTTCCGTCACCGTGAGCATATCGTTGTACACACGGTCGGACACACCTGCCTCAATGCCAGCCTTAAGCAAGGCCCGGGCATATCTTACCGATATTAATCCTAAATCCATAGCCTACACTTATTTATTATTTAATGTAACCTCGTCAAGCATCTGATTAATATAATCCATCTGTGCTGCATCAGTGCTGAGCTTCTTTCTGAGAATCTTCTCCGAAACCTCAACACTCAATATGGCTACTTGCTCGCGGAGCTCGCTGATAGCAGCCTGCTTCTGCGCCTCGATTTCGGCTTTCGCCTCACCAAGGATGCGTGCACTCTCCTCTCGCGCCTTCTCCTGAGCTTTCTCCACAATAGCATCACGAGTGGTAGCAGCCTCTTTCAGTATAGAGGCTTGCTTCTCTCGTGCTTCCTGAAGCATAGCCTCACTCTCCTGCTTGATGTTCTCGAGTTGCGAAGCGGCCTGTTCTGCCTTCTTCAAGCTCTCGTTGATGTACGCACTGCGCTTGTCCACCATTACAATAATGGCAGGGAAACCCCAGCGTGCCAATACGAAGAACACCACAAGGAATGCCAGCAGCATCCAGAAGAGGAGTCCGATATCAGGAGTTAATATTGATGGTAATGTATCAAAATTCATTTGCTATAATTTACACGATGACTTGTTCCTACTTGATAAGGAAGGCGCAAGCTACGATGGCAAACAGAGCACAACCCTCTACGAAAGCAGAGGTAAGAATCATGTTTGTCTGGATTTTGCCAGCAGCCTCTGGCTGACGAGCGATAGCATCCATTGCGCTACCACCAATCTTACCAATACCCAAACCTGCACCGATTGTTGCAATACCTGCTCCAAGACCGCAGCCCAGCTGTGCCAGACCTTCTGCAGCCAAAAGTGATGAAATAATCATAGTTCTTTAGTTTTTTAAATTGTTATTTTTTACTGTTAATATTTATTCTCTTAAGTTTTTAAGCCTCTGCCTCCTCGTCCTTCTGAGCCAGTCCGATGAAGACTGCACTAAGCAGCGTGAAGACATAAGCCTGTACGAATGCGACGAGCACCTCAAGCAAATTCATAAATAGCATCATTACAACGCTCACGGTGTTCAGTCCGATGCCATATCCTACACCCATTGACCATCCGAGGAATATCACGCAAGTGAAGCTCAGGATGATGGCGTGTCCTGCCATCATGTTGGCAAAGAGACGCACCATGAGGGCGAACGGCTTTGTGAACACGCCGAAGAACTCTATCACTGGCATCAATGGTACCGGAGCCTTCAACAGGACTGGTACGTGCGGCCAAAAGATATCCTTCCAGTACTCCTTGTTGCCGAACAGGTTGATAGCAATCATCGTACACAGAGCGAGGAAGAACGTCACGTTGATATTACCCGTTACGTTCGCTCCACCTGGGAATATCGGGAGAAGTCCCAACAAGTTGGTTGTGAAGATGAAGAAGAACACTGTGAGCAAGTATGGAGCGAATGGCTTGAAACGCTTCTCGCCGATTGCAGCCTTGATGACATCGTCGTAAATGGTCATGACGAACATCTCCATCAAACCGACAAATCCTCTCGGAGCCTCGCTCTTCTCGTCTCTGCTCTTATACCAACGTGCACAATAGAGGAACACCGCTATGAGCACGAACACAACAATCCATATCTGTGCTACGGTTTTTGTTATGCTCAGGTCGAGCGGTCTTACGCTTGTGCCGTCGGGCATCTTCTCGTAGATCTTGCCATGATGCTCAGCATCAAAGAAGTAGTTGGCGGGCAGACTCTCCGCAGTACACAGCGTCCAGTCGCCTGTAGCCGAACTGCGTACGATTATAGGCAATGGTATGCTTAGGCTCTTTCCTTCATACGAAGCGATATGCCACTCGTATGAGTCGGAAAGATGCTCAAGAACCATCTCCGGTATGTCGATCTGTCCCTCTTTCTGATGCGAGGCGTTAGCCGCGAGCGGCATGAGCATCACCACCAAGAGTACGATTAATGACCTTATCTGTTTCATTATATTATTTGTTTTCATTGTCACACGATGTGTGAGAATTTGATATGCGCGCGAAGAACACCGAGTGGTGTGTCATTATGACGAAATAGTAACCCATGAACACCAGGCAGTACTCCATCATCGCGTCACGACCTACCACGAAGTAGCACACAACTAAGGTTGCCAATGCCAACAACATACGAAAGCCCGACACTGCGGTGTAGAATGTAGGCAAACCATCGTCACCGGCTCGCTTCACCTTTCCCCATACGAGAGCGTCGACCGACTCCACCACCACTGCGAACGACAATGCGACAATGGTAGGCACTGTAAGGTTGCCCACGTTTGTCAGCAATGAGAGCAGTACGGGTATCAGCGTGACAGCTGTCAGGAGGCAAAGCGACTGCATGATGTATCGGCGACTGATGCCTTTGATTTCTTCTTTCAACATGTCATTGTACGTTTCGTCAGAGTTCAACACAGATATTCACGTTGTTCTTCTGCACTTCGACGAAACCGCCGTTAACCATCAGTTCGTGTCTGCCTTCATAGTCTTGATAGACCAACTTTCCCTTTTCGAGGGTGGATATAATCGGTGCGTGGTCGGTGAGTATTTCAAACTCGCCGCTTGTACCGGGAACGACAACGCGCTCCACTGCTCCGTCAAATGCCACCTTTTCGGGGGAAACGATTTTCAAATTCAAACTCATAGATACAAAACATTAATGATGATGTTAACCCTTGGCTGCCTCAAGCAGTCGCTTACCCTTAGCAATAGCGTCCTCGATGGTTCCTACGTTGAGGAATGCCTGCTCCGGCAGGTTGTCTACCTCTCCGTCGAGAATCATGTTGAAGCCCTTGATGGTGTCCTCGATAGAAACCATCACGCCCGGTATGCCGGTGAACTGCTCGGCTACGGCGAACGGCTGTGAGAGGAAACGCTGAACGCGGCGTGCGCGGTTCACGGTGAGCTTGTCCTCGTCAGAGAGCTCGTCCATACCCAGGATGGCGATGATGTCCTGCAACTCCTTGTAGCGCTGCAAAATCTGCTTCACGCGCTGTGCACACTCGTAGTGAGCTTTGCCCACGATGAGCGGGTCAAGGATACGCGATGTAGAGCCTAATGGGTCGACAGCCGGATAGATACCAAGCTCGGTAATCTTACGCGAGAGCTCGGTTGTAGCGTCGAGGTGTGTAAATGTTGTGGCTGGAGCAGGGTCGGTCAAGTCGTCGGCTGGCACATACACCGCCTGTACTGATGTGATAGAACCCTTCTTTGTAGAAGTGATGCGCTCCTGCATCTTACCCATCTCGCTGGCAAGTGTAGGCTGATAACCCACAGCTGACGGCATACGGCCGAGCAGAGCCGACACCTCAGAGCCTGCCTGTGTGAAGCGGAAGATGTTGTCGATGAAGAACATGATGTCGGCTGCTTCGCCGTCCTTGCCTCCATGGTCGCGGAACTCCTCTGCCACGGTAAGTCCTGAGAGCGCAACAGAAGCACGTGCTCCTGGCGGCTCGTTCATCTGTCCGTAGACAAGTGTCGCCTGACTCTTCTTTAGTTCCTCTGGGTCGACGAGCGAGAGGTCCCATTTGCCCTCCTCCATCGCCTTCTTGAACTTCTCGCCGTAGCGTATTACGCCCGACTCAAGCATGTCGCGGATAAGGTCGTTGCCCTCACGTGTACGCTCGCCTACGCCGGCGAACACCGAGTAGCCGTTGTGTCCCTTGGCGATGTTGTTGATAAGCTCCATGATAAGCACGGTCTTGCCTACGCCGGCACCGCCGAACAGACCGATCTTACCACCCTTCATGTAAGGTTCGAGGAGGTCGATGACCTTGATACCCGTAGCGAGCATCTCCTTGTGTGTAGACAGGTCTTCGAACTTCGGAGCCTCGCGGTGGATAGGATAAGCGCCCTCCATATCGAGCTTGCTCATACCATCAATAGGCTGACCGATTACGTTCATCATACGGCCCTTGATTTGTTCACCTGCCGGCATAAGGATAGCGTTGCCTGTAGGCACCACTTCCAAACCGCGTTGCAAACCGTCGGTGTTGTCCATTGCTACGCAACGAACCGTGTCCTCACCGATGTGCTGCTGAACCTCAATGATAAGCTCCTGTCCGTTAGGACGCTTGAGCTTCAGCGCTTCGTGTATTTTAGGCAGTACCTCTTCTGCGTTCTTACCAGCCGTATCGAAGTAAACGTCGATAACCGGACCGATAATCTGTGAGATGTGCCCATTGAGTTGTGACATACTATATTTATTTAAATTTTTAATTCCGCTGCAAATATAACAACTATATCGTTATAGAAAAAACTATTTAATATTTATTGTACTTTCTTGCACCAAATCAACCAATACCGTGGTGGGTTTTTACCACTATTGTTAGATACTGAGCTCGTCGAGCACCTGGATGAGTTTGCGGTCGAACGGCTTGTCGCTGCGAATAGCCTCGCTCAGTGGCACGTAGACAATCTCGTTGTTGCGCACGCCGATCATCACGTTGCGTTGTCCCTGCATGATTGCTTCGATAGCGCCAACGCCGGTGCGCGATGCGAGGATGCGGTCGTGTGCCGACGGGCGTCCGCCGCGCTGCAAGTGGCCGAGAATAGACACGCGCACGTCGTACTGCGGGAACTCGTTGCGCACGCGCTCTGCGTAGTACATAGCACCGCACTTCGGGCTTTCAGACACTATGACGATGCAGCTCTTCTTCGACTTGCGTATGCCGCGCTCCATGAAGCGTGCCAACTGGTCGACGTCGGTAGAGTCTTCGGGGATGATGGCAGCCTCAGCGCCGCTTGCGATGGCTGAGTTCTGTGCGAGGAAACCTGCGTCGCGGCCCATCACTTCGATGAAGAAGATGCGCTCGTGGCTCTGCGCTGTGTCGCGAATGCGGTCTACACACTCCACGATGGTGTTCATTGTGGTGTCGTATCCGATTGTAGAGTCGGTGCCGTAGAGGTCGTTGTCGATTGTTCCGGGCAGACCGATGCAGCAGACGTCGTACTTCTTAGCGAACTCCATTGCGCCGGTGAGCGAGCCGTTACCGCCTATGACGACGAGGGCGTCGATGCCGTGTGCCTGCATCTGCTGGTAAGCCTTCTCCTTGCCTTCGTCTGTCATGAACTCCTTTGAGCGTGCTGTCTTCAGGATTGTACCGCCCGACATGATGATGCCGCTCACGTTCTCTGTAGTGAAGTCTTCTATCTCGCCATTGATAAGTCCGTCGTATCCTCGATAGATACCTTTTATATTATATCCGTTACAAATACCTGCACGTGTCACCGCTCTGATAGCGGCGTTCATTCCCGGCGCATCGCCACCTGAGGTGAGCACACCGATTGTCTTTATTCTTGCCATTGTTATCAAATTATTATATTGGTTTGGGTTCTTTTTTCACCTTATTATATATATATAGCGAGCTCTCCCCACCTTACATCAGCATGATGTACATAGCGACGAGTCCTACAGTGGCAGCTGCGAATGCCACCAAGCCTACATTTCTGAAGTACCAGCCGAACGGTATGCGCTCCATCTTCATCAGCGCCAATCCGGTGATGCTTCCGATGCACAGGATATTGCCACCTACCGCCGAGGCGTATGCCATCATCTTCCAGAACGCACCGTTCTGCACATACACTGTCGCATGCACGCTGTCAGCCACATCGCGCAGCGACACCATCGTCATGAGCGACATAAAGTTGTCGAGCACGCTGCTGAGCATCTGTGTGAAAAATCCGAGCACGAGCAGATTGCTCATGTATCGGTCAACTAACTGCGCCATGTACGCAGCCACACCGGTCTCTCTCACGAAACCTACGATGAGCATTATGCCGAGCACGAAGAGCATCATCTGTATCACGCCGTACTGCAACACGCGCGGCACACGACGTTGTATCATCTCGTCGGTGTTCATCAGTTTGCGGTTCACAATCTCGTTCACTATCCACAGAACGCAGAGCACGCAGAGTGCTCCGAGGAACGGACTGAGTTTCGTGATGCTGTGGAACGTGGGGATAAACCATAGTCCGCCGATGCCCACGAAGAGCATCACGACGCGCTGCCATACGTTCAGACGTGTGTCGTCGCCACGATACGGGAGCACTATCCATTGTGTCTCGATGCGTGTAGGTAGCTGTCTGCCTATCCAGAAGATGGGCACGAGCCACGCTATGAGACAGGGCAGAGCCATCGAAGCCGAGAAGTTGGAGGCGGTGACGGCACCCATATTCCACAGAACGATACCCGAAGGGTCGCCGATAACGGTGAGCGCACCGCCACAGTTGGCGGATATCACTATGGCACAACCGAGCAGCACACGCTGCCGCTGCCGTATCACGACATCGTGCATTATGGTGAGCATCATAACGGTTGTGGTGAGATTGTCGAGATTGGCTGATATGAGGAACGTCACAACGGAGAGTGTCCACAGCATACGCTGACTGCTACGTGTGCGCAGCAGCTGTGAAATAAAGTCGAAGCATCCGTTGTTCTGCAATATCTCTACGATAACCATCGTAGCAAGCAAAAAGAGCACTATCTCTGAAGCCTTGCCTACATACTTGAGGAACACGTTGTAGGCTATGAACTGCTTCACATCTGCCGACGACGACTCGGCTCCACCGAGGAACGTAGCATAGTCGACAGCGTGCTGCCCCATCACAAAATCGGCACCGAAACAGACATAGAGTATCCAGCCAAGTGTACCTACAAAGATGGCAACCGCAGCTTTGTTGATATTGGTGTACTTTTCTGTAGCAATCAGAAGAGAACCAATAATTAATACCGTAACGATTAATAGTATCATAATGCAGTCTTCCTACAAAGGTTTTAGTGATTGCAAAGGTACAAAAATCTTTGGATTATACAAGATTTCATTCTTTTTTTATATAAAAAGCAGTAACTTTGTAGCACTAACATCAATTTTAAAACACACATTATATGGCATACTGGTTTGTTTTCTGTCGTGGAGACGTGCTTCTGGAACGACGCACCGACGGCACTCACACCATTCCGAGTGGCGAACAGCCTCCCATCGGCGTGACATCAGACACTCACATCCTTAACGTTTCGCCTATGGACGACGGCACCCCGGTGAAGGCTTTCGCCATCGACGAGGTGGGGGGCGACCCACGCTACGAGATGTGCGGACTGCGCCAATCGTTCTACAAACTTCCGCTGCCGCTCTATCTAAAGGCAGGCAAGGCGCAGGAGCTACTCTACTGGGACCGCAACACTCGTTTCTGTGGCGTATGCGGTGCGCCGATGGAGATGGACACCGACATATCGAAGCGATGCCCCAACTGCGGCAAGACTGTGTGGCCACAACTCGCCACGGCTATCATCGTGCTCATAAACCGCGGCGACGACCTGCTACTGGTGCACGCGCGCAACTTCAAGACCGATTTCTACGGCTGCATAGCCGGATTCGTAGAGACGGGCGAGTCGCTCGAAGAGGCGGTCAGACGTGAGGTGATGGAGGAGACGCAGCTCACCATAAAGAACTTGCGCTACTTCAAGTCGCAGCCCTGGCCCTACCCTTGCGGACTGATGGTGGGCTTCTTCGCCGAATACGAGAGCGGAGAGCTGAAGCTACAGGACGAGGAGCTATCGCGCGGCGGATGGTTCAACAAGCACTCGCTGCCTACGATACCCGAGAAACAGAGTCTGGCACGTATGCTTATCGACGAGTGGCTGGATAAAAACAAATAGACAACATCCACGGAAGTGCGTAATAACACTATGAATGTTCGCCACGAAAGCTGCAAAAGTTCACGTTAAGCCATCGGATACCGAACGCAATCCGATTGGGCGGCGAACGCAATCCGATCGGATACCGAACGCAATCTGACCGGGTGGCAGACGCAATCCGACGACAAAAGTAGGACTGCGACATCAGAAAAGACACACCGAGAGACAGACATCGGTTTAATTTTTGACTCATAAAACACGATACAAACATGAAACAGATAGGTTGGGGATTTATAGGTTGCGGAGAAGTGACCGAGAAGAAGTCGGGACCGGCATTTAACGAGGTGCCCGGCTCGAAAGTTGTGGCGGTGATGAGCCGCAACGAAGCGAAAGCGAAGTCGTACGCCAAGCGACACGACATAAAGCGATGGTACACCGACCCACAACAACTCATCGACGACCCGGAGGTGACAGCGGTATATATCGCTACGCCACCGTCGAGCCATGCCACCTTCGCCATCATGGCGATGAAGGCGGGCAAGCCTGTGTACATCGAGAAACCGTTGGCAGCGAGCTACGAGGACTGCGCACGCATCAACCGCATCAGCGAGATAACGGGCGTGCCGTGCTTCGTGGCTTACTATCGTCGCTATCTGCCTTACTTCAAAAAGGTGAAGCAGATTATCGACTCGGGCGAAATCGGCACGGTGACGAACGTGCAGATACGCTTCGCGGTGCCACCACGCGACCTCGACTACAGCGACTCGCACAACCTGCCGTGGCGTCTGCAGCCCGACATAGCTGGCGCAGGCTACTTCTACGACCTTGCACCGCATCAGCTCGACTTGCTGCAGGAGATATTCGGCATCATCACACGTGCTCATGGCTACTGCTCTAATCGTGCGCATCTGTACAAGGCGGAGGACACGATAAGTGCGTGCTTCTACTTCGAGAACGGACTGCCAGGCAGCGGTTCATGGTGCTTCGTGGGCCACAAGAGCGCAAAGGAGGACTGCATAGAGGTGATTGGCGAGAAGGGAATGCTCTCGTTCTCGGTGTACAACTACGACCCTATACAGCTCGTGACGAGCAATGGGAAAACGAGCATCGTGGTACCCAATCCGCCATACGTGCAACTGCCTATCATCAAAGCCGTTATAGAGCATCTACAGGGTACAGGTCTCTGCACCTGTACGAGCGTGAGTGCTACGCCCGTAAACTGGGTAATGGACCGCATCTTGGGCAAACTGTAATACTTAAACTACAACATCCATAGATACATAATGAGACTATACGCCGTCATACTCTGCCTTGCTATACACGCAAGCATACAGACCTCAGCACAGACACCTGCCGACAGCTGCGGCATGGTGGCTTCGACTGACTCTGCCGCTACGTACGTAGTAGACAACACGTTGGCGACAGACTCAATCACAACGCCTGCACAGCAAAAGAAAACACCATTTTTCAAGAAGGTAGGAAACGCATTCGTGCGTCTGTTCGAGTGGTTCTCGGACGTGGACACCACCTATATCGAACCGCAGAAGTACAACTATGCAGCGATGATACAGAACACCAACACCTACGAACGCTATCGTATAACAAGCTCGCAGGGCAACGACTTCACATTTGCCCCCGAACCGAAGATAAAATTCGGGCCTTACTTCGGTTGGCGTTGGTTGTTCCTCGGCTACACAGTAGACTTCAACGAATTGGGTAAAAAGAGTAGAAGTACGGAGTTCGACTTGAGCCTGTACACTGGCATGTTCGGCATCGACCTGTTCTACCGCAAAACAGGAAGCAACTACAAGATTTCGTACGCCAGCTTCGACTCTAACAACTCTATCAACACGCGCCCACTTAAGAACATCGATTTCGACGGCATCAACGTAGGCATCAAGGGCTTCAACCTCTATTATATCTTCAATCATCGACGCTTCTCCTACCCTGCCGCATTCAGTCAGAGCACCATACAACGCCGCTCAAGCGGTTCGTGGCTCTGCGGATTGGGCTATACAAAGCACTCGCTGAAAATCGACTGGGACAAACTCTACACCACCGTTGCCAACCGTTTGGGCGAGGACGTGGCGGAACGATACATGGACAGCAACCTGAAGATGAAGGAGATAAAATACACCGACCTTTCCGTGTCGTGCGGATACGCTTACAACTGGGCGTTCGCTCACAACTGGTTGGCGGCGGCTTCACTGTCGATGGCGTTAGGCTACAAGAACGCTACTGGCAATGAAAACAGCGACGTGCTCTCATTCAACGACTTCAGCATGGACAACTTCAACATCGACGGCGTGGGACGCTTCGGCATCGTGTGGAACAACATGAGATGGTTCGCCGGCATGAGCGCCATAGTACACTCGTACAACTACAAGAAGCCACGATTTTCAACGAATAGTATGTTCGGAAGTCTGAACATATACTTCGGATTTAACTTCAACAGGAAGAAGTAACACTATACATTAAACACAGACAGCATGAAATCAATCGTATTCACAATAATAGTCGCAGCAATGCTAACCACGCAGTGCTATGCTGCGACGAACGACAGCGCACGCGTGATGCAACACATCGCAAAGGCACAAAAATACCGTACATCTATGCCAACGACGACCAATGCCGACATACAGCGCCGGAAGTTGCTGCTACATATAGCACGCGGTTTTCTGGGCATACCATACGTGGCAAAGACGCTGGAGGTAAACCCAAAGGAGAGTCTTGTGGTCAATCTGCGCCAGCTCGACTGCACCACATACGTAGAAAACGTGCTCGCCGTGTACGAGTGCGTAAAGAACAACCGCACCTCCTACGCCGACTATCTCTACTTCCTGCGTATGATACGCTACGTTGGCGGCATGGTGTCCTACCCTACGCGTCAGCATTACTTCACAGAGTGGATAGAGGAGAACACAAAGAAGGGTTTCGTGCGCGAAGTGAATACCCCAAACCCACCATTCAACACCCGGCAAACGCTCCGCATCAACTTCATGAGTACACATACGGAGGCATACCCGATGCTGAAAAACAATCCTGAAATGGTGAAACCGATAGCCCAGATGGAGCAACGCCTGTCAGGCAAGACATATATGTACATACCGAAGGGCGACATCAAAAACACCAGGCTGCTGCGGTCGGTGATACACGACGGCGACATCATCGCCATCATAACAAAGAAAAAGGGACTCGACACGTCGCACATCGGCATCGCCGTGTGGCACAAGGACGGACTGCACATGCTGAACGCATCACAGATACACAAGAAGGTGGTGGAGGAACCGATGACACTGCACGACTACATGCAGAAACATCCGTCACAGGTGGGCATCAGAATCGTAAGAATCAACTGATTCTTTATTCAGTTGAAAGTTGAAAATTGAAAGTTGAGAGTTATGATTACCTTTTATTGCTTTAGGCTTTCAAAAAAGGATCCTTAAGCTTATTGGCAATACCTTGTTAATCACTAAGCTGCATGGTAATCATAACTCTCAATTCTCAACTTTCAACTCTCAATTAACACAACGCATCCTTAATATTCCGCATAAGCCCAGCATACTTCGCACGCTTCACCGCACTACCCTTGAACAGCTTGCGATATTCCTCTTCCGTAAGCTTGAGCCAGTCCTCACGCTTCATCGCAAGCAATTCGTCGGAAGGCTGCAGCTCGGGGGTCGTATTGGGCACAGCGAACCTATTCCACGGACAAGCCGACTGGCAACGGTCGCATCCATATATATAAGGAGCGAGCTTTGAAGCAAGATCTTCCGGAATATCACCACGATTTTCTATCGTCTGATAGTTCAGACATAGCCTGCCGTCGAACTTACAGGTTTCGCCGTCAGCGTTGCGCTGCAACGCCTGTGTAGGACAAGCCTCGACACAGCGGTTGCACGTGCCACAACGCGAGTGCATCGGCTCGTCGTACTCCACTTCTACGGGCAGAAACAGCTCGCCAAGAAAGAACATCGAACCAGCGCGAGGGATGATGAGCTGATGATTGCGCCCTATCCAACCCAATCCTGCCCGCACAGCCCAATAGCGTTCGAGCACGGGGGCGGAGTCGCAGAAAGCACGTATTTGATCGTTCAACTCCAATCCAAGACGCTCTGCCAATTGGGAAAGCTTCTGCTTCACAACATCATGATAGTCCTTACCCAAGGCATACGATGCGAATTGAGGCGCATCTGAGGGCATACAGCGCGACGGGGCGTAGTTGAGTGCCACCGACACAATACTGCGCACACCAGGCACAAGCAGACGCGGATCGAAACGCTTGTCGGGATAGTTCTCAAGATAAGCCATGCTGCCGTTGCAGCCCTCAGCTATCCAACGACGATAGCTATCGACGACACTTTGCTCTACGGCATCTGCCTTCGCTATGCCACAAGCAAAAAAGCCGAGACTTGCTGCCTCGGCTTTTATTTGTTCAGATGTTATGGTTGTTGTCATAATATCAAATAGTTCTGCAGTTCCTATTAGTCGAAAACCTTAAAGCTATAGCCTTGCTCCTTCAGCCATTGCAGCGAACGCGGCAAAGCAGTATGCAGCTTCTCGATACTCTTCAGCGAGTCGTGGAACGTGATGATTGAGCCGTTGCGGGCGTAACGCTTCACATTCTCCACTACATCATCGGCAGTGAGCCACTTTGAGTAGTCGCGCGTCACAAGATCCCACATCACGATGCGATACTTGCGACGCAGCCACAAATACTCGGCGTGACTCATACAGCCGTGCGGCGGACGAAACAGGTGAGAGCCTATCAGCTCGTTGGCGCGGTTGGTGTCCTTCACGTATGTGCTGGTAAGATGCTTAAATCCTCCCAAGTGATGATACGTGTGATTGCCCACCTGGTGTCCGTCAGCCACTATCTGCTTGTAGAGCTCGGGGTACTTGCGCACGTTGTCGCCCACCATGAAGAAGGTGGCGTGTATTCCGAACTCCTTCAGCGTCTGGAGAATGAATGGTGTCGACTCGGGTATCGGTCCGTCATCAAACGTGAGATACACCGAATGGTCGTTATGATCCATTCTCCACGACGCTCTCGGATAGAGCCATCGAAGCCATATTGATGGTTGTTCTATAAACATTTATTACCTATTTATTCTCCGTCGTACGGTGCGCCTCCTTTTGCCTGATATACAGCATAGAGGGCATTAACTGTCTTCAAACGCTGATCGGCGAGCGAACGATCACAAGCCTGTGTTATGTCAGCGATATTCTGCATGATGTAGAGCTGACGAAGAACGTCGTTCTGCGACATCATAAAGCGCGAACCTGTGAGCTGCAAGTAGTAGTCGGCATAACTCTTTGCGTCTGCCCACACCTTGTTAAGAATGCGTGCGGCATCCGCTTTCTTGCCGATAAGGGCGTAAGCGCGAGCCATATCAGCCGCTCCAGACATGAATGTGTATGGCACATTGTATTCGGGTAGCACCTTCTCTGCCTTGCGAAGCACCTTCTCTGCCTTTGCATTCTGACCCTCAGCAATAAGCTGCATAGCAAGCTGAGCAAGCAAATGGCGGTGGGTGTAGCACATACGCATCACAGTCTCGTCGATGTAGAGTCCTGGTTTGTCGAGTCCGCCCCACTTGAAGCGGTTCATAACATTATTATAAACCTTCTCTGTGTCGAAGTTCTTTGCACCTGGTGCCTTAGTATTGAACGGAGTAATGCGGTAAGCTAAGCCCTCCTGCACAAAGTTGTCGCCGAGATTCATGTAGTTGTCTGAACCTACAGTTGTAGCTACATACAACGGACGCTCCCAGTTGCACTGCGCGAGCATCTCAAGCATCATCATATCGTTCTTGTAGATAGCACGCTTGCCTGCAAGCGATATAACCATACGATCGGGGATGGTGTCGCTTGCCATCATCATTCCTGAACGACGCACTGCCTCCTTATCAATAGTGATGTAAAGCGTGTCGGTCGGAATAACATGCGTGTCGTTGTCCTTAGAGCGCACCCAGTACTTCATTATGTTCTTCACCTCGAACGGCTCGTCGCCGAAAGCAGCACGCGCCTCCTTCGGATACTCGCGGTAGAAATCGAGAAGCTGCTGCTTCATAGCTGGTCTAACCTCAATGTAGTCGTTAGTACCCGAACAGAAGTCGATACGCGGCCATGTGATAGGCACAGAAGGCGAATCGTAAGCCGGACGCTTCATCTGGTCGATATACCAGTCGGTCTGCAGATAAGAGAGGTTGCAGACACGCGCATCGGTGCGCACGCCCTCCGTCTCCTGGTTGTACCAGAGTGGGAAGGTATCGTTGTCGCCGTTTGTGAAGATGATTGGGTTACCCTTGTCCTGCAATGTCATCAGATAGTTCTGACCGAAGTCGCGGCAGGTGTAACGTCCGCTGCGATCGTGGTCGTCCCATGTCTGCGATGCCATCTGTATAGGTACGAGCAGACAGGCTACGCCTACAACGCCTGCAACGGCTACATCGTTGCCCTTGAGTTTCTTCTTGAGCATATCGTAGATAGCCAGCACACCGAGACCGCACCAAATGGCGTATGCGTAGAACGAACCCGCATAAGCGTAGTCGCGCTCACGTTGCTGCTGCGGAGTCTGGTTAAGGTAGAGCACGATGGCAAGACCTGTCATAAAGAACAGGAAGAACACTACCCAGAACTGGCGGATGCCGCGCTGACCGCGCCAAGCCTGCCAGAAAAGACCGATAAGTCCGAGCAGCAGAGGCAGACAGTAGAACACGTTGTGTCCCTTGTTAGCCTTCAATTCTGCTGGCATTTTGCTTTGGTCGCCAAGCATCCAGTCGTCGATGAACGAGATACCTGTAATCCAGTTGCCATGCTCTGGCTCACCATTGCCTTGAATATCGTTCTGACGTCCGGCGAAGTTCCACATGAAGTAGCGCCAGTACATGAAGTTGCACTGATAAGAGAGGAAGAAGCGAATATTCTCCATCTGAGTAGGCATCTTCACCATCACGGGCTCGCCGCAGCGGTCGTAAGGCACCTGAGTACCCTCAACGCCTCCCATCCAGTTCTCGTAAGCTCCAGCATGAGCCGACGAGTGCATACGTGGGAAGAGCATATTCTGAGCATATATGATCTTGTCCTTATGCGAAACAACAAAGTAAGAGTCCTTCTCATCCTTAGAAGCCTTCTCCTTGCGTTGCCATATCGCAGCACCTTCCTTGTGCTTCGGCACACACATATTGCCATCAACGTCGTAAGCTACCTGCGAAGTGTAAGCCTGTCCGTAGAGCAGCGGTGAGTCGCCGTACTGGTCACGACTCAGATATGAACCGAGTGTGAACACATCCTCTGGTGAGTTCTGATCCATCGGAGGGTTAGCAGCCGAGCGGATAACGATGACAGCGTAGCTCGAATAGCCGATCATAAGCATCAGCATACAGAGCAGAGCGGTATTCTTGAAGCGTGCAGTAACCACAGGAACGAGTTCCTTGCCTATCTTCTTGCGATAGTTCAAGCCGAAATAGATAGCTACGAGTATTACTAAGCCCAAGAGACCTGCACCCCAGGTCATTCCGCGGAACGGTATGCCGAGCATACCTACCGAGAGAACGAACGAGATGTTCTGACGCTTGAAACTCTTGTCAACATACGACTCATAGATAGCCCAAATGACAATGGCTACGAGCAGCACTATATAGATTATCTCGCCAGTGTTGAACGGACATCCGAGGGTGTTCACGAACAGGAGTTCGAACCATCCGGCTACGGTAATGATGCCCGGAACGACACCATAGAGCACGGCTGCAACGAGCACGAACGAGCCCAAAAGAGCAAGTAACGAGCCTTTAAGTTCGATGTGTGGGAAGCGTCGATAACAGTAAACAAGTACGATGACTGGTAGGCAAAGCAGGTTCAACAGGTGAACACCGATTGACAGACCTGTCATGTATGCGATAAGCACAAGCCAGCGGTCGCTGTGAGGCTCGTCGGCGTGATCTTCCCACTTCAAGATAAGCCAGAAAACGATAGCTGTGAATGCTGACGAATAGGCGTAAACTTCACCTTCTACTGCTGAGAACCAGAATGTATCGGAGAATGTGTAGATGAGTGCGCCTACCAAGCCTGATGCCTGAATAGCAATAAGCTTACCAAGAGTCATCTCACTCCAATCCTTCAGAATAAGCTTGCGCGCAAGATGCGTGATACTCCAGAACAGGAACAGGATAGTGGTAGCACTTAGCAAAGCACTCATAGTGTTCACCATACGCGCAACCTGCGACGGATCGCTCGCAAACTGCGAGAACAGGTTTGCGGTAAGCATAAAGAAAGGTGCTCCTGGCGGATGACCTACTTCGAGTTTGTAACCCGTTGTAATAAATTCAGGACAGTCCCAGAAACTGGCTGTCGGCTCAATCGTAGAACAATATACGAAGGCTGCCACGAAGAACGTGAGCCAGCCAAGCACATTGTTCACTAATTTGTACTGTTTCATTGAATATTTATATAATATTTGTTTATGCTACCTTTTAATTAGTGTGCGCAAGCACTTTTATCTATTATATTTAGTAAGGTGCAAAGATACAAATTATTATTATTACAAGAAAACAGTTAATGTTATTTAACCTGCGCTCGGCACGAACGTTTCCCAGGTCTGATCGTCATAAAAAACACGTATTTCGGTTATTCGACGCTGCTTTACCTCGCAACTTTTCATCGCGAAACCTGCAACATCACCACTTTTCGTAGCATAGTCTGGTATGGATTGATTAACAGGTGAGTTGTCGGCGTTATTTTGTTCTGTTTTTAATGCCGAATCGTAATCAATCAACAGGTCGTTTTCCGACCCATTTTCACCATTCGATTGTTCTGCCTCTTCATCACGCTTCACGAGCATGTCTCCCTTACCGAACATCAACCAGTCGGTAGAGATCTGCGGGAAGCGACTCTTTATCGCGTCAACTATAGCCAGAGTAGGGCGAGTGCGTCCAGTAAAAATACTACTCAAAGTAGCTGGAGCTATTTTCAACTGATCAGCGAAATCCTGTTGAGTGGTTCGCTGCATCTCCATAATTTTCTTAATTCTATCCTTCATTTTATAGTTACTTTTTACGTGAGACATACCCAAAAAGTGCTTTTTGGTCGCTTTTTCGTTGCATTTACAAAGTTAAACATATAAATCGACATATACAAACTTTTAAATTAATATTTCAATATCAATATTTTTATTTACATTTACAAAGCTAATATTACAAATTACATTTTATCTCATGCTATATAGATTTGCAGACACACATTGCTGAATTGGGCATTTTATATATATAAGAATATGTTTAACGTTTCATATTAAATCACTAATTTTATTTCACTTACAAAACATACATACACAAATAAATAATATACAAATGCACAGATAAGCCTGTATTTCGCAAAAATAAACAAGTTTTTATGTAACACAAAGTATTATCGTGCACTTTTTCAAGCACTTACGTCAATTTATCCGACTCGAATTAATATAATTATTACACTTGTATAGTATGGATTTGTGAATTTTAAAGTGCAAATACACAAACTTATACGATTTACATTTACATATCCACTTACGCCTTTATGGGTTTACAAATACATATTTACTCACAATTTACGTGTGTAAATATGCAATTCTTTATGTTAAGGTTTACGAAACGTGAATATTGAAGTGTCGAAAATAGCGATTTTTTGCATTTCTGAAAAAATACGAACGAGGATAAAAGCAGCTCAAAAAATAGCCACGTATAAGGGCACAAAAATAGCCTAACTCCTATGAATTGTAAGGAATTAGGCTAAAAAATAAGGTCTTTCAGAATTTCTATTTTAGAGAAAAACAGCTACAATAACCAGCTATTTTAGTGCAAAATGAAGAAGATTAACTCCCTCATCAGGTCGTCTGTGGAGGTATTTAGACTGTCTAAACCCTTACTTTTGGCATCTGTTTCTCTTATTTTGGCTAAAATCTGGAGAGTCTTCATTGCGCTAAAATTGCGCATCCCTACCCTATAGTCTTTCAATCCCCACACCGATTTTAGTTCCAGAAATGCAGCGAGATTATTGTCGTTGTTTTTATCGGGTGCATAGAATGCCACCATAAGATTTTGGAAGTAGGTATAGAGCAACGGCAAACACGAAAAGAGCGACCCTGCTTTGGGATTTTTATCGAAGTACTTCACAATTTGGTTTGCCTTGAACACATTGCGCTCTATGATAGCAGTCTTTAGTTCAAAAATGTTAAATTCCTTGCTCACTCCGATTTCGCGCTCCACAACATCCGGTGTCACTCGCCTATCGTCATCCGGAAGCGAGATCATAACCTTGTCGAGTTCCGAAATGAGTCGACTGAGGTCGGCTCCGATATGCTCAGCTATCATCGCAGCCGATTTCGTATCTATTGCCACATGATTTTTCTTCAGATACGCCTCGATGAACGCCGGAAGCTCATAATCGCGCTTTTTCTTGCTCTCGAACACCACTCCAACAGCCTCCGCCTTGCCCACAACCTTCTTTCGGCGGTCGATAGTGCCATTTTTGTAGGCTATAACGAGCACCGTAGACGCCAAAGGCTTCTCAAAATAGCGTTCCAAAGCATCGAGCGACTTCAGTCCTTGCGCCTCCTTCACGATTACCACGCGATGTGCAGCTGGCATGACAGGGTATCCTTTTGCCATGTCTACCACTTGCGCCGCCGTAGTGTCTGCACCAAACACAACCGTCTGATTAAAGTCGCGGTCGTCGGGGTCAAGCACATTGTCTGTTATGTAATCGGTTATTCGGTCGATATAGTACGACTCGTCGCCCATAAGCACGTATATTGGAGCGTATTTCTTAGCTTTGAGGTCGCGCATAATGGTCTCGAATGTGACCGATGATTTCTTTTCTGCCATAATTATAATATAATAAGGTGTAAAAATACGCAAAATACTGTATCTTTGCATAAGCAAAATTACAAAAATGATTCGATTAAACCTACCATCTTTCGAAATAAAGTTGTCGGGCACTAAAGAACAGCCTCGCATCTTCGATGTCCTGCGCCATCGCTACGTGGCACTGACACCCGAAGAATGGGTGCGCCAGCACTTCGTTCACTATCTGATAGAACACAAAGGCTACCCCGCTGCGCTTATGGCTAACGAGATGAGCCTCAGCATCGGCAACAAGAAGTTGCGCGCCGATAGCGTGCTGTACAACCGCCATCTGCAGCCGCGTATGATAATGGAATACAAGGCACCTACGATAGAAATAACGCAGAAGGTGTTTGAGCAGATTGCAGCTTACAACCTGTTGCTACACGTAGATTATCTCGTGGTGAGCAATGGTTTGCAGCATTACTGTTGCAAAATAGACTACGAGAAGCGCAACTACAACTTCCTGCAGGACATCCCGAGTTATGAAAGCATAGCGAACGACTGACTTGCAAACAAAGCAAAAGTCATCGTTCACCGAACGCAATCTGATCGGACGGCGAACGCAATCTGATCGGACGGCGAACGCAATCTGATCGGACGGCGGACGCAATCTGATTGGACGGCGAACGCAATCTGATTGGACGGCGAACGCAATCCACCGATAAACAGCAAACAAAACCACTATAAAACATATACAAACATGAAAAGAAACATCATCACAACAGCACTTGCGGCAATAGCCACGTGCGCCGTTGCGCAGAACCAGAACATTGCCTATCAGGATCAGAACGTGCGCTTCACCGTGATTACCGACGGAGCAATACGCATGGAATACACGCCCGACGGACAGTTTCTTGATAGCAAGTCGTTCATAGCCGTAGACCGCAGCTACCCTGCCGCAGCATACAAGGTGAAGAACACGCCGAAAACCGTCACTATATCTACCGACCGCTTCGTCCTGTCGTACACCAAAGGCAGCGGAATGTTCAACGAGAAGAATCTTCGCATCTCTTCAACGAAGACGAAGCGGAAGACCGACGGCAAGCAGAAAACCAACAACCCATACACCACCTCGTTCAGCTGGCATCCGGGACTGAAAGACGACGCCAACCTGAAGGGAACCTACCGCACACTCGACGGCTACGACGGCGACACGAATCTCGACTCGCACAAGATGCCGCTCGAAGACGGACTCCTCTCGCGCAACGGATGGACATTCATCGACGACTCCAACGGATATGTGTTCGACGACTCCGACTGGCAGTGGGTGAACCACCGACCGAACGAGGGAAAGACACAGGACTGGTATTTCCTCGCCTACGGACACGACTACAAGAAGGCGCTGCGCGACTATACCGAGTTTGCGGGCAAGGTGCCACTGCCGCCGCGCTACGCCTTCGGCTACTGGTGGTCGCGCTACTGGACGTATAGCGACAACGAGCTGCGCAACCTCGTCACGAAGATGCACAACTACGACATTCCGCTCGACGTGCTCGTCGTAGACATGGACTGGCACTATGCCGAACCCTCACGCGGCGGCTGGACAGGCTACTCCTGGAACCGACGCCTGTTTCCCTCGCCTAAGGGCTTCCTGCAGTGGGCCAAGCAGCAGAACCTGCAGACCACGCTCAACCTGCATCCTGCCGACGGCATAAAACCCGACGAGGATTGCTACCCGGCGATGGCACAGTGGATGGGCATGAACCCCGACGAGAAGAAGGATATAGAGTGGACAGCATCCGACAAGCACTTCATGCAGGGCTGGTACGAGAAGGTGCTGCACCCGATGGAGAAGGACGGCGTCGACTTCTGGTGGCTCGACTGGCAGCAGTGGAGCAACGACAAGCAGTTCCCCAACCTCAGCAACACCTGGTGGATCAACTATACTACGTTCACCGACATGGAGCGCAACCGCGACACACGCCCTATGCTCTACCACCGCTGGGGCGGACTGGGCAACCACCGCTATCAGATAGGCTTCTCGGGCGATGCCATAATAAGCTGGAAATCGCTCGACTTCCAGCCTTATTTCAACTCTACAGCGTCTAACGTGCTCTACGGCTACTGGAGCCATGACATGGGCGGACACATGGGTGCCCACTCTATCGACCCCGAGATGTACATACGCTGGATGCAGTTCGGTGCGTTCAGCCCCATTCTGCGCACCCACTCCACAAAGGATGCCGGACTCAATAAGGAGCCGTGGGTGTTCGCCGACCGCGAGCGCGACATCCTGCACGATATAATACGCCAGCGCTACCAGTTCGCACCTTATATATATAGCATGGCACGACGCACCTACGACGACGCACTGCCGCTCTGCCGCCCGATGTACTACGACTATCCCGAGAGCGAGGAGGCTTACGCCAACCGCAACGAGTATATGTTCGGCGACAATGTGCTTGTCTACCCCATCACAAGCCCTATGCACGACGGCATCTCCACGCAACAGGTGTGGCTGCCTGCGGGCTGCGACTGGTACGAACTCTCGTCGGGTACGCTCTTACGTGGCGGACAGACCATCGAGCGCAAATTCCAGCTCGACGAATATCCTGTCTACGTAAAGGCAGGCTCTGTTCTGCCCGAATACGGCAAGGTGGAGAACCTCAGCAGCACGAGCGAACCGATAACCGTAGCCGTATATCCGGGCAAGGGCGACAGCAGCTTCACGCTCTATGAGGACAACGGCAACGATAAAGACTACGCCCACGAGTACGCCACCACGCTGCTCACAAAGCGCACACTCAACGACAGCACCATAACCGTAACCGTCGGTGCACGCAAAGGCACGTACAAAGACATGCCTGCCAACCGTCGCTACACACTTAAACTGGTGGTATCGACTGTGCCCGCCAGCGTGAAGATAGACGGCACAGAGATGTCTTACACATACGACGGCAACAACCTCTCAGTGCTCATCGACATACCCGATACCGACTGCGCGAAGGAGAAGATCGTCACCATTGCGTTTCCACAGAACGCCGCGCCTGTTGCAGACGGACTCATCGGCAAGTTCCGCCACATACAACAGGGATGCGTAGCCCTCAAGAATAGCAATCCGGGCTTCGTGTTCAACGAGCAGTTAGGCACAATGGAGTCGACAGGCGTAGCCATCAGCTACGCTCCACAGGAGGCTGAGCAGCGCATCGAAGCGTTTCGCCACAACTATGCCAACCTGAAGCAGGTGTTGTTGGAGAGCGGCATGGAAGAAGCAGAAACAGACAAATTTATACAAAAAGCTTATTAATACAACAAACAACAAAACATGGGAATTGGAAGATGGATTGGCGGTTTTCTCGGCTTTATCAACGGCGGACCGCTTGGAGCACTTGCCGGCTACGCCATAGGCTGGCTCTTTGATAAGGGAGCCGAAGGCTTTAGCAACAACGCCGACAACACGTTCGACAACGGCACGTACAGAAACAGCAACACATACGGCGGCTATTCAGCCCAGCAGCAGTATGAGGGACAGCGCAACTCGTTCCTCTTCTCGCTGCTCGTGCTCGCCTCGTACATCATGAAAGCCGACGGCAGGGTGATGCACTCCGAAATGGAGCTTGTGCGCAACTTCCTGCGCCGCAACTTCGGCGAGATAGCCGTGCGCGAGGGCGAAGAGATACTCCTGCGCCTTTTCGAGCGTCAGAAGCAGATGGGCGAAGCTGCGTTCAAGAACATCATACGCGAGTCGTGCGCCGAGATAGCGCAGCACATGGACTACTCGCAGCGTCTGCAACTGCTCAACTTCCTCGTGCTCATAGCGCAGGCCGACGGCACCGTGCCGCAGAGCGAGATCGACGCCCTGCACTTCGTGGCTGCCAGTCTCGGTATCTCAGCCGAAGACCTCAGCTCGATGCTCAACCTCTCTTCGGGCGGCAACAGCCTCGAAGCCGCATACAAGGTGCTCGGCATCGCCCCTTCAGCTACCGACGACGAGGTGAAGGCTGCCTACCGCCGCATGGCACTGAAGCACCACCCCGATCGCGTGGCTACGCTCGGCGACGACGTGCGCAAGGCTGCCGAGAAGAAATTCCAGGAAATAAACGCCGCAAAGGAAACCATATACAAAGCAAGAGGGCTGTGATTTGCATCACAACCCTCTTGTTTCTTTGAGTGTTTTTTGCTAAAAAAATTGGATTCTCAATAATTATTTGTATTTTTGCAGCAACAAATCCCACCACGCCTCTCAACGATGCGTACCACGGTGGGACTTCGCTTTTTATATGAGTATATGTATTACGACATATTGGTCATTATTGCTGGTAGATAGCAAGCAAAGGCTGGAAGATAGGCTGGAAGATATCTCGTTTCCCGGCCTATTTCCCAGCCTTTATCTTGCTCATAATGTGCAGCTTACGGCATTTCTGGAAGATATGGTAGATTTTTTCGCCTACATAAGATGCGGTTCGCAAATACGATTATAGTTTATTATAGTATGCATAATTGGACCATATAATGACACATAGAATGATTATCACACGTATAATACATATTATAAACCATTGTTTGTCGCGTAATTGTATAGCTTTTTTTATATCTTTTCCTGCTAAACCAAGAATATACAAATAAATGATATTGAGTACAATATATAATATTACAAATGTAGTATGTGTCATAAATTCTCTTTGATTTGCAAAATTTATAAAGACTATGCTCTATATAACATGGCAAAATACAAATAAATCTGAGAAACTCACTCCTTTGGGAGGATTTTTTCAATCATGGAGCAATAATTATCGTTGCCATTCCTTACTATTTTAGTATCAATATCAACTACTTTTGCATTGTTTACAATATCAGGTTCACCCTCATAAGTAACTAATGTTTGTTACAGACAACAGACCATAACTATTCTACATCGCCGAACACAAGGCTCTCGCCTTCGCTGCACGCCTTGTTCTTGCCAACAACCTTTTTATCTGAACAGCGAAGCTCACTACAACATACAGATCCGCAGCCCGACACAATCTTATCGAATTTAGCCGCTGTGCCTGAGAACTCAATGCTGCCTGCACCCGAAACGTTGCACAACAGCGTGCCTGTGCAACGCACATCAACCAAGCCACTACCCGAACAGCTCACATGGAACGTTGCATCATTTGCATTCAGCTGCTTTATATCTACACTGCCAGCGCCCGACACAAAGAACTCTACGTTGTCGGTATCCATCTTGTCGGCTCTCAAACTACCAGCGTCCGACACAAAGAACTCTACGTTGTCTGCATCCATCTTGTCGACTCTCAAACTACCATTGCCTTGACATAGGAAGCGGTTTATGTTCGGCGCTGTTACATATACTGTAACCTCTTTCCGAACACGTACATACGGCACTCCGTTGACAAACACCTCGCCATGTTTGAAGTCCACCCTCTCCAGCGAGGATAGAAACCCGGCATTGACGTTCTTGACAGAAACGACAAGCATGCCGCCCACCACCTTGCAGTCGGCTATATCCGCAATGCTATCCAGCAACGCCTTTTCTGCCACCACTCTCACCTTATATTCGTCGCCCTGCTCGTAGACCACGTTACAGCAATTTGAAATGTTTAATGCGCTGAACGGCTTTACATCCTTGCAAACCCTCTCACCTAATGCTCCCGTGCCATCAGAGCCGCTTGCCAATGCCGATATCAGACATACAAGCACCGTTAATAACATTTTCTTCATAATTCTTTGTTTTTAAGCTTTTTGCTCCCTGCTTAATATCCCAAACGCGACGTATCGACGCTTCCTGCGTTCTGCTCCTTGAAGTTGCGGAACTTGTACG
>JAERMT010000011.1_pt1 | contig 92743 bp, 69 predicted proteins | sample 9267081 | NCBI WGS metagenome assembly JAERMT01 (sample SAMN17071939, study PRJNA684904) | human gut metagenome | isolation source: diarrhea sample from child under the age of five | host: Homo sapiens | place: South Africa: Mafikeng, Mafikeng Provincial Hospital | collected 2019-09
ACCGGTTTGCGCCCCTTGACGGAAGAATAAGGCTTTCCCGGGTGTGAGGCGCAAACCCACACCGCCGGCGACTGAATCCATCCATTCCCGCCGTCCGGCCATATAAAAACAGTGTCGGCGATGAATCCGTTCATCGCCGACACCACTAAGCATCACTTCTTATTCCAACTAGTCCGCGTCAACTGTTCCGCGCCCGGTCACTGGGCGGCCGCTACTCCGCGTCCGGCACCCACATCAGGTAGATTTTGCCCTCTGCCTGTACCATCTGGAAGGTAATCGCATCGTCCTTCCGCAGGCCAAAATCCTGCTTCGGCGCTTCCAGCAGTTCGCCGTGAATCTCCGTCTCGCCGAAGCCGGTGCACTTCACCCACACGTATTCCGGGTACAGCCCCGCCTTCTGCACGATAACGCTGACGTATTCCGGGCACTCCACGTTCCGGCTTCCGTCAATCAGCTCCAGGTCGTAAATCAGCTGGCGCAGCTTTTCCTTGGTTTCGAACTGCTCTCGCGTCTGCGCCGCAACGGTGTCAAAGGCGCTCCAATCCACATTCAGCTCGCCCTGATCCAGGAATTTCTTATAGCACACGTCGCCGTAGCGCACCCGCGCCATCTGCTCCGTCACATCCGGTCCCACTTCAAGCTCGGTCCCGTCCAACTTTGCAGAGCACAGGATGTAGAAGCTGAGTCCCAGCCCCTCTTCGATAAAACAGTATGTCAGAATTCCGGTAGCTCCTTCCATGACGGTAAAAGCACTTTTCAGCGCGTCCATATCGTCCGGGCATTCGATGTATTGATACCGGTGATACAGTTCCCGAAAATTCGCTTCTTCCATTACTCTCAGCTTCGCCGTCTGCGTATTCTCCGCCATTTAATCATCCATTCCTTTCTCTAACTGCGCTATCATATCATCCGAGGACACGGACAGTGCCGAATCCATATCGAAACAGGACCAGATGGATGTTTCATCGTATCCGCTGAACAGAATCGCTTTGTCCAAATTCTGGAAGGATTCGTGGAACAGCTTCTTGCCCAGTTTCACCGTGATTTTCTTTCCGTTACGGGAATACTCATCGGAGATTTCATTGGTATTGTCCTCCGACGGTCCGTATTCATTTTCCAGCATGCCTTCCTGCTTCAGCGTGGTTCCGTCCACCGTGTAGGCGCATACCCGGTAGGTGATGGAGGAATCTCCGCTGGTGCGGTAAATGTAGAACTTGCCGTCCTTTCCGGTGAACACCACGTAGTTCACTCCGGCGCCGGCCTGTACGTCCGACAGCAGCGCCTCCGAGCCGTTGGCATCGCTCTTCATCTCCACCGTCTCGCCATCCTTCACCGTATAGATGTGCAGGTCCGCCTGATGGTTGTTCACCGCCTCCATCAAAAACAGTTCCGGCACGCCGTCCGAATTGATATCGCACAGCGCCGCCTGGCGGTCGATGGTCACCAGATCCGAACTCACCGCCCGCTGCCAGTTATAATTATCCACCGAATATTTCTTGTCCTGAATCAGGGTATCGTACAAGGTGTACACCTCACTGAGATCCACATCCGTCTTCTGCTCCGTTTCCACCTGCTCCGTCTTCTGACCGTCATCCGCAGGTTTGTCCTCGTCTGCGGACTTGCTGCAAGCGCTCATGCCCAGCACCAGCATCGCCACGCAAAGGCATCCGATCCATCTTTTCATTTTCATGGCGTCTCCCCCTTTCCGGAAGGTCATTTTCTTATATTATATCGGAGAAAAACGCCCCCTGTGTGAAAACACCGCACATATTTCCCCAAAAACATTTTTCTTTCTCCCAAGTGAACCGGGTATTACCAGTTGGTGGCGATATCAATCTGAGTCGGATTCCGGCTGGCAAAACCGCCGGTATCGCAAACGATGGCCAAGCCCAAACTTGTTTTTACAATGGACCCTCTCGGATGGCGGCTGAGGTTCGCCGCTACCATGATGTAGTTCCCCAGCATTTTGCAGCCGTCTTTCCGCTCCCAATAAGCGTCCGTATTTCCCATTCCCCGCATGGTTCGAACCACGCCGGACATGTTCAGATTGTAGTAGGTTTCTTTTCCGTTTGGACCGCTGGCCGTTCCACTGGACCGGGAAAGCTTGCCGCCGCTGTAGCTGTAGGCACTCTGCACGATGTCGTAGACTTCCGACGACCCGATATTGGTGTCGGTGGACGCTGGCACGTATTCCAGATTCTCCGCCTTCTTGGCAATCCGGCGAACGTAGGCCTTTTCGATCAGGTCCGCCCCTGTTTTTGTCGTTCTCTTTGCGGTTCCGGTAACCTCACCGGCAATCTGGTTCTGCACCAGATCCACGGCAATCGCTTCCGCCTGCTTCTGCAGCCGGGCGTTCTGCCGGGTGAGATACACGGTGTAAAAAATATCCAGCACCATTCCCGCCGCCGCAATCAGTTCTGCGGTGAGAATCAGCGCCATTGCTTTCTTGCTGAGATTTTTTAATCGATGCATAGTCACTCCTGTCTCGTTCCCTTACGATAGCTGTATTATACCACAGGAGATTTCCAATCCAAAATCTTCTACAGCTCCTCCAGAACTTCCCGTATTTCCTTCTCCGCCTCTTCCAGCTTTTCCAGGAATTCCCGGGAGGAATACCGGTCGGCTCCGTGGCCCAGCGCGTTCTGCTGCACCAGGGCATCCGAAGAGATGACCCGAATGGAGCGGGTCCCCTTTTCCTCATCCACCATCTTGCCGATGAGGATGTCCGCCGGCTCCTCTTCCTTTGTATAGATTACCTGCACGCCAAAATGCTGTTCCGCGGATCCCACGCCGTACGGGACTTTATAGGCGTCGAACACCACAATCAGCTCGCACTGCATGTACCCCTGATAGTTCACCAGCCGGTCGACGAGCTGCTGCCGGGCCGCCCCCAGGTCTTGGTTGGCCAGGCCCCGCAGGGTTTCCGAATAGTTGATCAGGTTGTACCCGTCGATGATTACCAGGTCGGATTTCGCTTCTCCGGCGCCCTTTGCGGGACGCATGTGTTTTTTTCGGATTTCTTCGTTGCGGGCCAAAGCCTCTGCCGACGCGATGTCGTCCTGCTTCGTCCGACGCTCCACCGGACCCTTGTGCATGACTTTTTTGCTTTTACCGTAGGTGCGTTCGAAAATCGCCCGAAGCTCCTCGTCGGAAGCCATGTTTTGGCGCAGCCGTTCCCGGCGCATATCCCGCACGCTTTCCTCCGGGGCGCTGCTGCGAAGGGCGGAAGGCAGGTGCATGTGCTCTTCCACCTCATCCCAAGGAACGATGTTGCCGGCGCCATGGGACACGAACACCGAATCCGCCGGGTTGTCCAAATCCCGCTCCGGCTCGTAGGAACTGTAGGACAGCACCTCCTCCGGATTGTGACACACGTCGTAGCCCTTTAGGGAACAGAGAATTCGTCCCTGGCCGCCGGTGTAGGATGCCAGCGTCACCGGGTAATCCATCAGGCCGGCCGCCGGTGCTTCTCCCGGCACCACGGAACGGTCGCCGGACTGCTCCAGGTCGCCGATTTTTCCGCCCATCTGCTGGATGTCCGTCATGGCTCTGCCCACATAGCCGGTAGGAACTTCAATGCGGAAGGTGAACCAGGGTTCCAGAATCACCGATTCCGCCTTCATCAGCCCGTTTCGAACCGCCCGGCAGGCCGCCTCCCGGAAGTCTCCGCCGCTTGTGTGCTTCTCGTGGGCTTTGCCCGCGGCCAATGTTATTTTTACATCCGTCAGAGGCGCCCCCAGCAGCACGCCCCGATGCTCTTTCTGCTCCAGGTTCCCCAGAATCAGTCGCTGCCAGTTCCGGGCCAGCAGGTCTTCCGACAGCGTGCTGTTGTACACGATGCCGCTGCCCCGCTCTCCGGGCTCCAGAATCAGATGCACCTCGGCGTAGTGGCGGAGGGGCTCGAAATGGCCTACCCCTTCCACCGTATTCGCGATAGTCTCCTGGTAGATCAGGCTTCCGGTGCCGAATTCCACGGTGTACCCATACCGCTCCTCAATCATGGTGCGCAGCACCTCCAGCTGAATCTGACCCATCAGCCGGATGCCGATTTCCGCCGTCTCGCTGTTCCAGGTGACGTGCAGCTTCGGGTCTTCCTCTCCCAGCTCCCGGAAATGGCGCAGCACGGTGTGCACGTCCATGCCATCCGGCACGATGACGCTGTAGGTCATAAAAGGCTCCAGCACCTCGCCGCCGTCCGGATCCGCACTGCCCAGAGCGTCGCCGGGAATCACGTGGGACAGGCCGGTGACCGCGCATACGGCCCCCGCCTCCGCCTCATCGGCGGAACGGTATTTCATCCCGGAATAGAATCGAATCTGATTCACCTTTTCTTCCCACGGTTCTCCGTTCTCATCGGTGCCGTGCAGCAAGGTGCGCACCGCCAGCTTTCCTCCGGTAATTCGCAGGAACACCAGCCGCTCTCCCCGCTCGTCCCGGCTCACCTTGAACACCTTGGCGCCGAAGGTTTCGTCATGGGCCGGTTCTTCCGTATACCGATCCAGGCAGTCCATCAGGTATTCGATTCCCTGCATTTTCAGCGCGGACCCAAAAATACACGGATACAGCCGCCGCTCCCGAACCGCCCGGGCGATATCGGCGTCTTTCACCGGCCGATCCATCAGCACCTGCTCCGCCAGCTCCGGCACCGCCAAAGTCAAGTCGTCCAGGAACTCCTCGCTGTCCCGGTTCCGGCTGAAATTCACGAAGCCTTCCCCGAAGGCTTCCTCTAATTCTTCTATAATTGTCTCGCGCTCCCGAACCGCCAAGTCCATTTTGTTGATGAATACCATCACCGGAATGTTCCGCTGCCGCAGCAGCTTCCACAGGGTTTCCGTGTGGCTTTGGATGCCGTCCGGCGCCGAGATGATCAGCACCCCCAGGTCAATGACCGACAGCACCCGCTCCATTTCCGCCGAAAAATCCACGTGTCCCGGGGTGTCCAGAAAGGTCACTTCCGTGTTTCCCGCTTGGAACCGGGCCTGCTTCGAGAACACCGTAATGCCTCGGTTTCGCTCCACGGAATTTCCATCCAGATAAGAGTCTCCGTGATCCACCCGGCCCAGCCGCCGAATTTCGCCGGATCGGTAGAGCAAGCCCTCCGACAAAGTGGTTTTACCCGCATCAACGTGGGCCAATATTCCCATAATCAATTTCTTCATGAATGGAATTCCTTTCGCCTTTGTGATATTGTAATGATACCATGAGTGATAGAATTTGTGTAAAATTTCCATAAAAAAAGGTCGGATTGGCGGAGATTTCCGACTTTACACGGATTTTACAAATTCATGATAATGTTTCTTACATTGAAGTTTTAAGATTGTATCATAAAGAAGTGAAGAAAAACGAAAACGAACAGGAGGAGGTTTCGGTATGATATATTGTGTGGAAGATGATCAGAGCATCCGGGATCTGATGCTGTATACTTTGAACACGGCGGGTTTTTCCGCCAACGGTTTCCCGGACAGCGTGCCGTTCTGGGCCGCGATGAAACAGGAGACGCCGGAACTGATTCTGCTGGACATCATGCTGCCGGGGGAAGACGGCATCGCCATTCTCAAGGAACTGAAAGCCTCCCCGCTGACCCGGAACATTCCGGTGATCATGGCGACGGCAAAGGATTCGGAGTACGACAAGGTCATCGGACTGGACCTGGGCGCCGACGACTACCTGGCAAAACCCTTCGGCATGATGGAGATGATTTCCCGCATCAAGGCGGTGCTTCGCCGGACCACCCCGAAGGAGGATGCGCCGGTGCTGATGTGCGGAGGCATTACCCTGAACACCGTCAAGCATCAGGTTTCCGTGCACGACCAGCCGGTCACCCTGACCTTGAAGGAATATGAGCTTCTTCGTACTTTTATGGAAAATCTGGGCAAGGCATTCACCCGGGAACAGCTTCTTTCCTCAATCTGGGGCATTGACTTCGTGGGGGAAACCCGGACGGTGGATGTCCATATCGGCACTCTTCGGACCAAGCTGGGAAGCTGCGGCGGGATGATTACCACCGTCCGCGGAGTGGGTTACAGAATGGAGGATACCGGTGAGTAAGAAAATTTTTCGCTCCATCTGGATGGTTTCCATCCTGGTGCTGACCGCCTCTCTGATTGTCATCATGGCGGCGTTGTACGATTACGTAGATACCACGCAGCGGCAGCAGCTGGTGGACGAAACCCATCTGGCCGCCAAGGGCGTGGAACTGAACGGAGAAAAATATCTTCACAAATTAGATTCCGACAACTACCGGATTACCTGGGTCGCTGCGGACGGCACGGTGCTCTTCGACAACCGGGCGGACGCCGCTTCCATGGGCAACCACAAAACCCGGGCGGAAATTAAAGAGGCGGAGAAGGACGGCTTCGGCCAAAGCTCCCGTTACTCCAACACCCTTTCCGTAAAACAACTTTACGCCGCGGAGCGCCTGTCCGACAAGAGCGTGCTCCGGGTGTCCATCGACCAGGAACCGGTGTGGATGGTGCTCCTGGGCATCTCCCCATCCATCGTATTTGTGGCGGTATTCGCCATCCTCTTTTCCCTGTGGCTGGCTTCCCGGATTTCCTGGAAAATCGTGGAACCGATTAACAAGCTGAACCTGGACGAGGCTATTCAGCACGTGGATGAGGACGATTTCAAGGAAATCGCTCCCCTGATTCGCCGCATGACCCAGCAGCAGGAACAGCTGCGGAAGGACCGGGACGAGATTGCCCGGTCGGCACAGATTCGTCAGGATTTCACCGCCAACGTGTCTCACGAGCTGAAGACCCCGCTCCATGCCATCTCCGGATACGCGGAGCTGCTGGAAAACGGTATGGTTCAGGAAAAGGACATCCAGCCGTTTGCGGCAAAAATCCGCTCGGAGTCCCTGCGGATGGCCAAGCTGGTGGAGGACACCATCGGTCTGAGCAAGCTGGACAGCGGCGCCCCGGAAATGAAGTGGGAGGATACGGATCTCTTCACCATCGCCGAGAATGCGGTGGACTGCCTGGAAATCCCGGCGGAAGACGCGGGCGTGTCCATTTCCCTTCAGGGAAAATCCTGCCCGATGTACGGAATTCCGGAAACCCTGTACAGCATCGTTTACAACCTCTGTGAAAACGGCATTAAATACAACCATTCCGGCGGCTACGTGCACGTGCACCTGGAGCCGACGGAGTCGGAAATCCTTCTGACGGTATCCGACTCCGGAATCGGAATCCCGGAGGACGCCCAGAGCCGCATCTTCGAGCGGTTCTACCGGGTGGACAAGAGCCGCTCCAAGGAAGTGGGCGGCACCGGATTGGGCCTCTCCATCGTAAAACACGCGCTGCTGATCCACCACGCGACGGTTCACGTGGACAGCGTCCCGGGGAAGGGCACCACCTTCACGGTGCGCATCCCAAGACGGCCGATGTAGGCGCGAGACCGCTGCTCTCCCATGCAATATCACAACATCTTCTTCCGTTTCAGCACGACGTACAGGCCCAGGCAGATGGCCACCACGATGCCGCTGATGATGCCGAAGCCGAAGGGCGTCTGGGCAAAGGGCATGTATTTCGTCAGCACATTCATTCCGTACATTCCGGAAATCACCGTCGGGATCGCCAGGATCAGCGTGATGGAGGTGAGGATTTTCATCACGTTGTTCAGGCGGTTATCGAAAATCGTGGACATCAGCTGGCGGGTGCCGTCCACGATGCTGCGGTAGATGTCCGTCATCTCCACCGCCTGCTGATTTTCCACGATGGCGTCGTCCAGCAGTTCCTGATCCTCCGGGAAACGCTCCAACCGGGAGTACCGGGTGAGGCGATCCAGCACGTTGCCGTTCTCACGAATGGAAGTGGCGAAGTACACCAGCGCCTGCTCCAGCTCGTGGAGGCTGAACAGATCTTCCTCTTCCACATCGTCCCGCACCTTTTCCTCGATTTCCTGCCGCTTCCGGTCGATGGAGTACAGCGCCTTCTGGTACAGCAGGGCGGACTCCAACAGGATCTGGTACACGAATCGCAGTTTTTTCCGGGTGGAAAAATCATTCATCCGGTTCTTCTCGAAATTCCGAAGCACGAAGGACTCCTCCGAACAGATGGTCACGATGGCTTCTTTTGTGATAATAATTCCCAGCGGAATGGTCACGTAAGCCCGCACCCCGTTCCGGTATTCCTCCGCCGGGATGTCCACCACGATCAAAGTGTAGTTCTCCGGAAGTTCGATTCGCGTCTTTTCTTCCAGGTCAATTGCCGCCATCAGGTCATCCACCTCGACGCCCATCCGTTCCGCAATCAGCTCCGCCTCTTCGTTGGAGGGGTTGGTCATCTTCACCCAGCAGTCGTGACAGAAATTCGGCACCGAACTCGTCCGACCGTTCTGCGTGTAAAAATATTTGATCATGCCCAATCTCCTTTCTGTCTCACTGCCTTTTATTGTACCACAATTTCGCCCCGGCGGGCCCGCGCCCCTGCAAAATCCGAGTAAAATCCGCCGGTCCAAAGGAACGCGCCGAATTAGAAGTCCATGTACGCCTTAAATGCCGTTGGAATGGAATACGCTTCCTGCAGGGCGCTTTTCTCCGCCGCAAAAAAACCATTTTCTGCCGCCGACGCGTCCGGCCGTTCCTCCGCTTCGATCTCGAAGGCGTGCATGTGCCACTCCACATGGCTAAAAATATGCTTCGACGGCTTCAGCTTCCGGATCGCCTTCGGCTCATATCCCAGCGTCCGGCAGGCCTCCTCCGCCTGCGCCTCCGTCAGCCAGCCTTCCGCATTGGGCAGCTCGTACAGGTTCGCCAGAAGCCCCCGTTCCGGGCGCTTCCCGATCACCACCCGGTCCCCCAGCCGGATTCGAAGAACGGTGCGCTTTTCTTTTCGCCGCTTCTTCTTCTCCTCCTTCACCGGGATCTGCTGCTCCTTTCCCGCCCGGCGGGCCTCACAGCGCATCTGCCATGGACATTTTTCACAAAGCGGCGCTCCGTTAGGAAGGCAGATGGTGGCCCCCAGGTCCATCAGGGCCTGATTCATGTCCCCGGGACGGGTGCGGTCCAGGATTTCCTCGTAATAGGCCGTGGCCACCTTTCGGGCGGCGGTGGTGCGGATGCTTTCCTCGTAGCCCGTCATGCGGGCGTAGACCCGAAGCAGGTTCCCGTCCACGGAAGGGATGGGATAGGAGAAGGCGATGGAACTGATGGCCGCCGCCACGTACTCCCCGATGCCGGACAGCTTCTGCAGCTCTTTGGGGGTCCCCGGGATTTTGCCCCCGTACTCCTCCATCACCTGAATGGCCCCCTTGTGCATATTCCGAATCCGGCTGTAGTAGCCCAGCCCCTGCCACAATTTCAAGAGCCGCTCTTCCTCCGCCTCTGCCAGGGATTTCACGTCCGGCAGTTCCCGGAGAAACCGCTGATAGTATTCGATCACCGTATCCACCCGGGTCTGCTGGAGCATGATCTCCGAAACCCACACATGGTAAGGCGTCGGATCCTCCCTCCAGGGGAGAATCCGACGCTCCTTATCGTACCAGGACAATAAAATATCCGATAGTTTTGCTTCTTGTTGATTCTGAACTGATGTATTCAATCTTTTTTTCCTTCTGTTTAATTTCTTAATCCACACGCAGGGCGGTAACCGGATCGCTCTTGGCCGCCTTCCGGGACGGAATGATTCCGCCGATCAAGGTCAAGATGATGCTGAGAATCACCAGCACGATGCCTCCCACCACCGGCAGGGACACGTGCATGCTCACGCTAGTCACATGACCGATGATGATATTGGTCGGAACGATCAGAATCTCCGTCACGCCGATTCCCATAAGTCCGGCCAGCGCCCCGATGATAAAGGTCTCCGCATTGAATACCTGGCCCACGTTTCTCTTGGATGCCCCGATGGCCCGGAGAATTCCGATTTCCTTCCGCCGTTCCAGCACGCTGATGTAGGTGATGACCCCGATCATGATGGAGGAGACGATGAGGGAAATGGACACGAAGGCGATGAGCACGTAGCTGATGGCATCGATGATGTTGGTCACGGAACCCATCAGTGCCCCCGCCAGATCGTTGTAGGTGATTTCCCGATCGGTTTTGCCCTCCTTCACCATCTTCCGATTGTACCCGTCCAGAATATCCTTCACCACGGCCTTGCTCTCATAGTCCTTGGCGTAGATGGCAATCTGGGTCGGATTGGATTTCTTCGCATAGCCGAAGCTCTTCATGTTTCCGTCGTAGGTGTTGGCCTGGGTATTCATCAGGGATGTAATCAGGGACTGAATCTCGCTCTCGCTCATATTCATGCCCATGGCATCCGCAAAAGCATCCGTATCGATCTTAAAGGCCTTGGCGAAATCCAGGCTGCCCATGCTCTTCATGTAGTTGGTCATCATGCCGGACACCAGTTTTTCCGACATGGAGGCCACCGCCTTGGCGGTGTATCCCGACATGGCCGCCGCCAGATTCTTCTCCAGCGCCGAGGTATCCATGCTCTTTGCCACGGTGGAATTGATGATTTTCTGGGCTTCCGGTGTGGACAGATACTCCTGAAAGTCCTGCTGCATCTGCTGGGTGGTTGGGTAATTGTTGTCCTTGGCAAATTTTGCGTAGCCCTCCATCAGCTCGGTCATGATCCGATCCTCATCCTCGTCGGAAATCTCCACGTTCTCCAGTTTTGTTTTTAGGGAAGCCATTTTGGCGGAGAGCTTGTCCTGCACGCCCTGCGATGCCAGGAACCCGTCGATGGTCTCGTCGGTGATGCCGTCGGGGTCGGTGATGCCCTTATCCTTCAGGTATTTCGGGAAATCCTGAAGCACGTCTTTCATGGTGTCCTGCAGGTTCTCGTCCTTCAGCTGCGTTTCCACGTGAGCCTTCAGGATGCGGCTCATGTTGTCCGAGAGGATTTTTTTGGCCGCCGGGGATTTCATGTAATCCTGAAAGGCGGTGTTCATCTTGGTGTAGTCGGTGCCCTTCTTTGCGGAATATTCCAGGAAGCCATTCATCAGGCCGCCGAAAAGCTCCTGCATGCTCTCCTGGGTGAAGTTCAGCTTGGTGCTCTGCATCAGCTTCTGAATGTCCCCTTGGCTCATGCCCGGCATTTGGGTCACGGTCTTCGGGTCGATGAGGCCGCTCATGTCCATTTTCTTGGACGGCGCCTTCATGGCCTTGCCGATTTGGGACGGATCGAATTGGAAGGCTTTGGCAAAGGCGTTTTTGTCGAAGGAGAACATGGACTCGAAGTTCGGTCCGTCGCTCTCCTCGCCGAATTCCTTTCCCGTGAGGATATTGGTGTCCTGGTCCTTCTTCTGAGCCCGAACCACCTTGCTGTCCGCCGCCTTTTGAATCATGTGGTCCGTCAGGGAAGCCGGATAGTAGAGATCCCCGTTCAGCACGGTGAAATCCACATCCTTCTTCGGCTTCACCACGCCCACGATTTTCAGGTCTTCCCCCTTGCTCACCACGCTGTCCATGTGGCTGTCATCCTCGGAGCGGTCCACCCACACGCTTTGAGACGAGTCGTAGGTGTAGTAATCCGCGCTGCTAATCATCTTGAATTTGATGCCCATGCAGTCGTTGTAGTTAAAACTTTCGGTCTGATCCTCGTCCAGATGCACGTCCTTTCCCTTGGAGAAATCCTTCAGCATCTTGTCCAGGTCGTCCATGTTCTTCAGGCCCATGGCATACAGGGCGATATCGCTCACCATGCCGTCCTTGGACAGCACCAGCACGCACTCGTTATACTTCTTCGGCCAGTGCCCCGCCTTCACATCGTACTCGTCCCGATAGAGAGACGGGTCCGACGGCAGCTGGTGGAACACGTCGGTGCTCATCATGCTGCTGTATCCGATGGAGGAGCTGATGGACATGCCCATCTTCTTCCGGGTTTCGTCCGGATTCACCTTCCGGTATTCCGTATCCACCTTCCGGAAAATCTGAGGCTTCACGTCGTAGCTGTATTCAATCGCCCGGGTATGCTTCTCCAAATTGCTTTTACCGCTGTCGATGTACTTTTTCAGAGATTTCAGGTCGTTGGATTCCATGACAGAGGCCATATTGGTCACCGTCTGCAGCTCCCGAATCTCCCCCTTCTTCGCCTTCTTGCCGTCCGCCTCGTCGCCGCCCCGGGAGAACATGGCGGACATGTCGAAGCCGGAGCTGTCCACCGTCAGCGGGTATTCCCGGATGGTGTCCTCCTCCACGCCGCGGATGTAGTTGTTCACTCCATTGGACAGGGATAAAATCATGGCAATGCCGATGATGCCGATGGATCCCGCAAAGGCCACCAGAATGGTGCGAGCCTTCTTTGTCTTCAGGTTGTTGAAGCTCAGCTGCAGCGCGGTGGCAAAATTCATGGCCGCTTTGCCCAGGTTCCGGTGCACCGCCTTCCCCGCTTCCTTTTCGCTCACGGAAAAAGGCCGGGAGTCCGAAATGATATTCCCATCCTTCAGCTCCACAATCCTGTCGGCGTACTGCCGGGCCAACTCCGGGTTGTGGGTCACCATGATTACCAGGTGATCCTCCGCCACCTCTTTGAGGATATCCATAATCTGCACGCTGGTCACGCTGTCCAGCGCCCCCGTAGGTTCGTCCGCCAAAAGAATGTCCGGGTCGTTCACCAGCGCCCGGGCGATGGCCACCCGCTGCATCTGTCCCCCGGAAAGCTGACTGGGCTTCTTGTGAATCTGGTCCCCCAGCCCCACTTTGGCCAGGGCCTCCGCCGCCTTCTTCCGCCGCTCTTCCTTCCCGATTCCGGAAATGGTCAGGGCCAGTTCCACGTTGGACAGGATGGTCTGATGGGGAATCAGGTTGTAGCTCTGGAACACGAATCCGATGGTGTGGTTCCGGTAGGAGTCCCAATCCCGGTCCGTGTACTTCTTCGTAGACGTCCCGTTGATGATCAGATCCCCGCTGTCGTAGCGATCCAATCCCCCCAGCACGTTCAGCAGCGTGGTTTTGCCGGAGCCCGACGGCCCCAGAATCGCCACGAACTCGCTGTCCCTGAAATTCAAGCTCACGCCGTCCAGCGCCTTCTGAACCAGCCCCCCGGTGCGGTATTCCTTTCGAATGTTCTTAATCTGCAGCATCTCTCGCCTTTCTCTACCCTTTTAATTTCTCCCTAAAAACATGTTCGTTGGTCCAAAGTTTTCCGGCTCTAGTCTTCCGGAATCTCAATTCTCGCATTCTTCCTCTTGCCCAACATAAAGAGGACTGCGGCATATACCAGGCAAAGGCTCTCGGAAATCGGTGTGGTCCACCAGATTCCTTCGCCGCCGAAAATTCTCGTCATCAATACCAGCACTGCCAACATCACCACGATGGCTCTGCCGATGGTGATGGAAACCGCTTTCCCCGCATGCTCGATGGATGCAAAATATCCGGCCAGCACCACGGTGAATCCCGCCGGCACAAAGGAGATGCAGAAAATCCGCAGGGCGTGCACCGTGTAATTTCGCAAGTGGGTCAGATCCGCCGGAATGAACAGCTTCGCCAGCAGGCCGCCGCCGAACACGGACAGCATCACGGTAACCGCCGCAAAACCCGCCGCCGTAATCAGGCCGTACCGGAGCAGCTTGGCCGTGGCGGATTTTTCTTTTTTCCCGTGATAGAAGCTGATCAGCGGCTGGCTGCCCTGAGCGATGCCCGTCATGGAATAGATGTACAATGCGTTTACGTAATTGATGATGGTGTAGCTGACCAAAGCCTCGTCTCCCAGATAGGCGGCGATGGCGTGGTTGAAAAAGTACACCGTCAGCCCGGCGGACAGCTCCGTAATTCCGGAGGACAGTCCGTTCTTCATGGCCCGCACAATGGTGCCCCCGCTGAAGTGAAAGCGGGTGAAGTGCAACACGGCTTCCTTGGACAGGAAGTGCCGCAGGTACAGGGCCGTAACTCCCACCTGGGACAGGGCCGTGGCGATGGCCGCACCGAAGACGCCCAGCGGAAATACGATGACCAGCAGATAGTCCATGATGCAGTTCAGGATGACCCCCACCATGACGATTTTGGTGGCTTTCTTCGGATGCCCGTCCGCTTTCAGCAAAATCTCAAAGGAATAGGACACGATAAATACCACCGCAAAGGGAGCGATGGTTCCGATGTATTTCGTGACATAAGGCAGGGTGGCTTTGGTGGCCCCCAGGAACAGGGCCAGATCCTCCAGCTTCCAGAGCAGGAGCCCGGAAATCAGGAGGGACAGCACGATCAGGAACGCAAAGTTCTGGCTGAAAATCTCGTTGGCTTTTTCCTTCCGGCCTTCTCCCAAGGAGATGGAAACCACCGTGGAGGTGCCCACTGCGAACATCAGGGACAGGGCAAACAGCGCCGTCACAAACGGCGATGCGATGTTGATGGCGGTCATGGCCGTTACGGAAACGCCCTTCGCCACGAACAGCCCGTCCACTGCGGTGTACAGTGTGTACACCCACTGGGCCAGTATGGATGGAATGATGTATCGGATGTATTCTGAGCGAAGGGACCTAGGCTCTCCTCTCAACTGCATAATGTGTACCTCGTTTCTTTGGTTGTGCGGTGCCGCTTCCTACTTCTTCCCCTATTCGAAGGAAATCCCCGGCCGTCTCCGGCTGGGGATTTCCGACTGTTCTCTTCCATGCATTCCCGGAGGGCCGCTTCGAAGTGTTTCCTATTTCTCCTTCTCTTCCGACTTCTTTTCCTTCAGCGGGTCGATCTTTACCTTGCCGCCGTTGTTGGAGGAAGCCCAGCCGATCCAGGTTTTGCCCGGGTTCAGGGAAACCATCTTCTTCTCCGGCTCGGAATCCTCATCGTCCTTGTCGGAATCTTTTTTCTCCACCAGGGTGAACAGCTCCAGCTGGTTATCCTCGTTCACGTCCCATTGGATGTCCTTTACGGTGCCGTTGCTGATCAGCTTCGCCTTGCCGCCGGCCAGCTTGTAGTCGCAATAGGTCACGCCATGGCCCGTGCCGTGGTAGTTGGATTTCGTGATGTACTGGGTCTTGTCAAAGAGAATCAGCAGGTTCTCCCGGCTCAGGTTGTTCTCAAAATCCTTCGTCTCATACTGTCCGGACTCCTGGTTGTAGGTCCATACCGCATCCTCAAAACTCCGGTTGGACCAGGTGAGGGTCACCTTTCCGCAGGTGTTCTTGCTCAGGTCCCGAACACCCTTGCCGAACTGCAGCTGCGTTACCTTCTTCTTGGTCTTGGTGCGGAACTTCTTGTCCTTGATGGCATCCGCCACCTTGTCGCCGTGAAGCACGCCGGTGTGCTCCGAGGACACGTCCCGGCTGTTGTCCCGGCTGTACAGATCCACCTTTCCGTCGTAGGTCATCTGGTTGATGTGGTCCACCTTGTCCTCCTTGAACACGGTGTTGGCGCCCTTATACTCCGAGGAAGAAGAGCTCTGTCCCCAGTGAATGAAAACCGCGTCGAACAGTTCCGAGAACTTGATGTACGGCGGACGGGCACTTCTCATCGGGCCGATTTTCTTCGGCAGCTTGTTGTAGTCCGCATAGAACCAGAGGGTACGGGTAATTCCGCCCTCCACTTCGCCCTGTAAAATAATATCCGGGGAGTACTTCTTGTCCGTCATTCCCCACTGCGGGCGAGCATCCGGAGCGTTTTCCACCACCAGTGCCACCGGGCGAATGCCCTGGGCCGCGGAATCGAACTTCTCGGATCCGGTCAGCGGGTTCCGAACCGGTTCCGGCTTCGCCTCTTCCTTCTTGGAGCAGCCGGTCATCGCGGTCGCTGCAAGAATCACCATCATCAAGCATGAAATCAGGATTTTGGATCGTTTCTTCATTTCTCTGCTTTCCTTTCTCATCCATAAAATTATGTTTTTATAATACACCATTTCCGGCAGTATCGGCAAGGTGCTATTCATCCTTCAGGCGATAGCCCACACCGATTTCCGTCACGATGTACTCCGGTTTGCCCGGCACCTTCTCGATTTTCCGGCGAAGCCCCGCCATCAGTGCCCGCAGGGACTGGGTGTTATCCCCGTAGCTCACGCCGTACAGCTCGTCCAGCAGCGTCCGGGTGGTGATCACCTTTCCGATGTTGTGGAACAGCAGCTCCAGCAGCTGATATTCCAGCGGGGTGACGTGCAGGAGGTTCCCGTCCAGGGTCACTTCCTTCTTATCGAAATTGATCTTCAGTCCCCGCACCGAAACCTCTGCCCCCGTCCGGCTCCGCTCTTCCCGAATCAAGTGGCGCCGCAGCACCCGAATCCGCGCCATCAGCTCCGACTCGGAGAAGGGCTTAGTGATGTAATCCTCCGCGCCCCGGTCCAGGGCCTCGATTTTGTCCTCTTCCTTATCCCGCGCCGACACCACGATAATCGGAATATCCGAAAACTTCCGGACCCGCCGAATCAGGTCCAGCCCGTCTCCGTCCGGAAGCCCCAGGTCCAGCACCATGATATCCGGTTTTTTGGACCGCATCTTCCGTACCGCTTCTTCCACGCCGCCGGCCGTCAGCACGCCGAATCCCGCCGTCATCAGCGAGTAGGCGATAAAATCCTGAATCTGCCGGTCGTCTTCCACAATCATAATAAGTTCTTTTGTCTGTTTCACTGTTCTCCCTCCATGGGCAACGTAAAAATAATTTCCGCCCCGGGCATATCTTTCCGGTTTCTCGCCAGAATCCGGCCGCCGTGGGCTTTCACGATGGAATGGCAGATGGAAAGGCCCAAGCCGAACCCTCGATACACCACCTGATCGCTTCGATTGGACTGATAAAACGGTTCAAAGAGCCGATCCAAGTGCTCCGGATTGATACCCATTCCCCGGTCTCGCACGGTGAACACCGCATCCTTCCCCTTCCGTTCCAGGATGACCGCCACCCCATCCTTCTTCTTGGTATGGTGAATGGCATTTTCCAGCAGGTTGGTAATGGCCTGCTGAATCAGGGAGGCATCCATAGGAACCATGAGGATTTCCTCCGGTACGGATACCTGGATGTCGTATTCCGGGTGGTGCACCTCCGTCAGCTGCACCGCCGCACCGATGACTTCCTCTGCCACTTCCACTTCCTTCTTGATCTCCACGCCGCTTTCCAGGCGGGTGATGCCCAGCACGTTTTCCACCATGCCCGACAGGTTCTGGGCATCGTCGTAAATGTTCTTCGCCATGCGGTACCGGTAATCTTCCGGCTTGGATGCTTTCATCAGCATCTCCGCGTTTCCGGAAATACTGGTGAGGGGGGTTCGGATATCGTGGGAAATGGAGCGAAGCAGGGTGGAACGGAACCGCTCCTGGGTGGCCTCTTCCCGGGCCTGAAGTCGCAGCTCCGCCGTGCGGAACCGGTCCAGCGCCATCCCGATATTATCGATGATGGAGCGCATAAGGTGGAGCTGTGTCCGGTCCAGGTTTTCCTGTTCCGCCAACCGAATTCGAATCGCACCCATCAGACCGGCGTGACCGCGCAGGGGCCATTCGTAATATTGTTTTCCCCGTACGAAAATTGTTTTACCGTTCTGAATCCGCTGCCGCACGTTTTCATCCTCTTCCATTGGATACCAGGTGAGGGCCGTTCGGTGCCCCACCGTCTGGAAGACGTATCTGCTGCCGGGCTTGCCGCTTGGATCGTACGCCACGTAGCCGGCGGCGCAGCCCACGCCTTCGTTGATGGCGGACAGGGCGATTCCAATGATGGCCTCCGCGCTTTTGGCGCCGGCCAGGTCGTTGTTCAATTGCAGCAGCTGTTCCGTTAAGGCCTCCTTTTCCCGGGCAATCAGGGCTTCCTGGCGAACCTGAGAAATGAGTCCGCTGGTGACCAGCGCCACCGCAATCATGACACCCATGGTGAGGAGGTATCGGGGCGGGGTGGTCATGTCATAAGAAAATTTTGGCGATGCAAAGAAATAATAGTACACCATGGTGGACCCGATGGAGGCGATGACCCCAAGACTGAATCGTCCGGTGCGCCACACCACCAGGAATACGCAGAGCAGGTACAGCATGATGGTGGCTTCGGAGGAAATCAATTTCAGGGAAACCGCGTACGCCACCAGGGAGGTGGCGCCGAAGATTCCGCACATTATGGCGATGTGATTGAAGAGGGAATTGTCTTCCTTTTCTTCCGGAGATTTCCAATACTTTTCCATTGTTTCCTCACTCAGATTGTGTATAATACAGCTATGATATTAGATATAATTGTGATTCTTATTTTTATAATTTTTGCCGTTCGGGGAAAATCCCGGGGATTGGGGGAGTCCCTGATTCGCCTGGCCGCCATGGTGGCCGGCATCGCTTTGGCGACGGCCTTTACCCGGCCCCTCAGCGCCCTGATTCGGAAAACATCCCTGCAGGCCTCCATGCAGCAGGGACTGGAAAAAATTTTCCAAGGCTCCACCGTGAACCTGCTGGACTTTATCCCAAAGGCCCTGGAAGACACCCTTCAGAACTTCGGTGTTTCGGACCTTCCTTTTGAGGTGAGTCATTTTACGACCACCGCGGTTCTCGTGCTGTCCTTCCTGCTGATCACCACCGGGGTCAGCTTGGTTTCCCTGTTCCTCCGCCGGCGGCTGCACGTCGCCCGGAAGAAAGGTACCGTCATCGGCAGCACCGACTCCCTCGCCGGTTTTGCGGTGGGCGTGCTGAAGGGTACCCTGTTCGTCTTTCTGTTCCTGGCATTTATGTTTCCTCTGGCGGGAATCTTCCTCCCGGACCGGATTCAGGCCATCAACGAGCAGCTGAACAGTTCCTACATCGCCGGTCCCCTTTACGACATCAATCCGCTGCTTTTACTGCTGAAAAAATTCTCGCTGTAAGCGTATGCACGGCGGCGCCCCTTCGGGCGCCGCTTTTTTTCGTTCCGCTAATTCAATGTGGCCTTCAGAATTACCGGATTGTGGTCGGAATTCTTGAAGTTGAGATTCTCTGTTTTTATGGAATCCACCTGCAGATTCTTGGACAGAATAAAACCGTCCAGCATGTAGTAGTAGCAGTCCTTTTTGTCCGCGTTCTTGTAGACCTTGTCCAGGGAACGGCAGGTCGGATTGCTGTTGTCCATCAGCAGGTTCCAGTCCTTGCCGAAATCCTTCGCGTCGATTTTGCCCGGGGTCCAGATGTCCTCGCTGCTCGGATATTTTCCGATGTCCACGTTGGAGAAGGTCTGGTTGAAGTCTCCGCCGGCGATCACGTAGTTGCCCTTCTTCTGTTCTTCCTCCATCACCTTCAGCAGGGCCTTCGTCTGCTTCACCTTGCCCTCGCCGTTGTCGTAGGCTTCCAGATGCAGGTTGATCATCACCAGCTCTTTCTTGGTTCCCGCAATCGGCACCCGGTTCACCAGCAGGCAGCGCTTCAGGTTCGCGATGCGCACCGGCCATCCAAACGGGCACGGCAGGCTGATTCGGGTGGAGTCGGTCTGCGCAAACCGGGACAGGGTCATGATTCCGCTGTCCACGCGGCCGATCGGCGGCCACGGATACGGCACGTATCTCACCTTGAAGTTATTGGCAAAAGCAGACTGGTATCCGTCCATGGATTCCGCAATGTCCTGTTGTTCATCGGTATGATGGGCACGGGTGGAAAAACGATCCACTTCCTGCAGGAACATCACATCCGCCTTCTGACTCTTCAGCTCATCGATGATTCCCTGCATGTTTTCCTGCACCCGCTCTGCAGAAGCGGTGGTCACCTGCCTTCCGCCGTCCATAAAGAAATCCGCATTGTCTCCCAAAGCGCCGTAGCCGATGTTCCAGCTCATCACCTTGATGGTGGATCCCGCCTTCAGGGAATCAAAGGTATCCTCTGCCAGGCTGTCGATTTTTACCTTCTCCATGCTCTCCGGCCGATACTCCATTGCCGTCAGCACCGTGAACAGCATCAGCAGCAGAACCGCCAGCGTGATGAAGAAGGCGCCCACTAAACGAGCTATTTTGTTAAGCATGTTCTTTCTCCTATCATTATCCCCCCGGTTATAAGTTGCTTGCTTCTCGTCCCTTTCCTTTGCCCGAATTCAATCCCTCATCGTTCAGGCCATTTCATTATACCTTTTTTGTAAATTGATGAAAAGCATAACCGCAAAAAGAGGCCGGCGGCGGCCGGCGGCGCGCCGGACGTGGTGCTTCGCTCCCCGCAAGCCCTTATTCTTTCGTCGACAAGCACCACATCCCCCGGACATAAGGCGCCGTCTAGATATGAAACAACCTGCACCGGTCCGCCGAGATGGCGGACCGGTGCAGGTTGCTTCTATCATATTATAACTATTCCAATTCAAAGGCACCGGTGTACAGCTGGTAGTAGGTGCCCTTCTGGGCGATGAGCTCGTCGTGGTCTCCTCGCTCGATGATCCGGCCCTGATCCAGCACCATGATGGCGTCGGAGTTCCGGACCGTGGACAGGCGATGGGCGATGACGAACACGGTCCGCCCCTTCATCAGGTTGTCCATGCCCTTTTGCACCAAAGCTTCCGTTCGGGTATCGATGGAACTGGTGGCCTCGTCCAGAATCATAACCGGCGGATCAGCCACCGCCGCCCGGGCGATGGAGATCAGCTGGCGCTGGCCCTGGGAGAGCTGAGCGCCGTTGCCGGTGAGCATGGTGTTGTACCCCTCCGGTAGGCGGGTGATGAAATCATCCGCATTGGCCAGACGCGCGGCCTCTATGCACTCCTCATCGGTGGCATCCAACCGGCCGTACCGGATGTTGTCCATCACCGTTCCGGTGAACAGGTTTACATCCTGGAGCACGATGCCCAGAGACCGGCGAAGATCCGGCTTACAAATGTGGTTGATGTTGATTCCGTCGTAGCGGATTTTGCCGTCGGCGATGTCGTAGAACCGGTTGATCAGATTGGTGATGGTGGTTTTGCCCGCACCGGTGGCGCCCACAAAGGCGATTTTCTGGCCCGGCTTCGCGAACAGGGATACGTCGTGGAGCACTTGCTTCTCCGGAGTGTATCCGAAGTCCACATCCTGCAGGAACACGTCGCCTTTTACTTCAATATACTGCGGCTCTGCGTAGCCCGGAGTCATGCGCTTCCAGGCCCACATCTCCGTATTCCGATCGGTCTCTTTGAAACTGCCGTCGGGTTCTTTTACCACGTTCACCAGATGCACGTAGCCCTCGTCTTCCTCCGGCTTTTCATCGATGAGCTGGAACACCCGGCCCGCACCGGCCAAAGCCATGGAGATCATCGGCACCTGGGCCGACATCTGACCGATGGTCTGGGACAGCTGGCGGGACATGCCCAGGAAGGACACGATAATGCCGATGGTGATCGGTTGGAAACCCCGCAGGCTCACGTTGGTGGCGCCGAACACCACCAGCAGTCCGCCCACCAAAGCCAGCAGCACGTACAGAATGTTCCCGATATTTCCCAGAATCGGCATCAGCACGTTGCCGGCCGCATTGGCCCGGGCGCTGTCTTGGAAGAGCTGCTCGTTCAGCGCGTCGAATTCCTTCTTGCTCTCTTCCTCGTGGGTGAACACCTTCACCACCTTCTGGCCCTTCATCATTTCCTCGATAAAGCCCTCTTCCTTAGCCAGGGATTTCTGCTGGCGCATCATGTACACCGAGCTCTCCTTGCCCAATTTTTTCGTCACTCGGAACATCAAGAGGATTACGGCAAAAACAACCAGCGTCAGCCACAGACTGTACCGGAGCATCATGAACACGATGGTGAGTACGGACAGGCCGCACTGAATCAATGTCGGCGTGCTCTGACCGATCATCTGCCGAATGGCATCCACGTCGTTGGTGTAGGTACTCATGATATCGCCGTGGGCGTGGGTGTCGAAGTACTTAATCGGCAGCTTTTCCATGGCGTCGAACATCTCATCCCGCAGGTTTTTCAGGGTTCCCTGAGTAACCCCTGCCATGATCTGGGTGTAGATGGCGGAAGTGGCCATGCCCACCAGGTAGAAAAGTCCCATGGTTCCGATGATGCGGAGGAATTTTGCCTGCACGGAATCCATGCCCACCTTCATTCCCGGCAGGATGACTTGGTCGATCAGCTGCTGCAGGAATACGTTGGAGAAGGATGTGGAGATGGCGGATAAAACAATGCACACCAGTACCACCAGCAACCGGCCTTTATAATGGTCGGTCAGGTATTTGATAAAACGTTTCATCGTTCCCGGGCGGATTTCGCCGACGGGTTGTCCTCTTCTTGGTCTCGGCATTATTCTTCCTCCTTTCCTTTGGTCTGGGAATCAAAGATTTCCCGGTAAATTCCGTTCTTGGCAATCAGGCTCTCATGGTTGCCCTGTTCCACCACGCGGCCGCCGTCCATCACCAGAATCTGATCTGCGTCCTGTACGGACGAAATTCGCTGAGCGATGATTATTTTTGTGGTATTCGGAATCTTTTCCATGAAAGCCTGACGAATGAGGGCATCGGTCTTGGTGTCCACCGCGGAAGTGGAGTCATCCAGGATCAGCACCTTTGGGTTTTTCAGGAGCGCCCGGGCGATGCACAGACGCTGCTTCTGGCCGCCGGACACGTTGGTCCCGCCCTGCTCGATGTAGGTATCGTAGCCGTCCGGGAATTTGGACACGAACTCGTCCGCCTGGGCCAGCTTGCAGGCCTCCACGATTTCCTCGTCCGTGGCATCCTTGTTGCCCCAGCGCATGTTCTCCTTGATGGTGCCGGAGAACAGCACGTTCTTCTGAAGCACCACGGCCACTGCGTCCCGCAGAGTGTCCACGTCGTAGTTCCGCACGTCGATTCCGCCCACTTCCACGGAGCCTTCCGTCACGTCATAAAGTCTCGGAATCAGCTGCACCAGGGAGCTTTTGGAGGAACCGGTTCCGCCGATGATGCCCACGGTCTCGCCGGACCCGATGTGAAGGTCGATATCCGTCAGCGCGTTCCGCTTGCTTTTTTCATTATACTTAAAAGAAACATGGTTGAAGTCCACGCTTCCGTCGGTCACTTCCGTCACCGGGTTTTCCGGGGAATGCAGGGTGTTCTCGTAATTCAGTACTTCCGTGATTCTTCGGGCGGATTCCTGGGCCATGGTGAGCATGACGAACACCATGGACAGCATCATGATGGACATGAGAAGCTGCACGCCGTAGGAAATCAGGGCGGACAGGTCGCCGGTGTTCAGGCTGGTTCCGTGGCTGTTCACGATGGTTTTTGCGCCGAAGAAGCTGATGAGCAGCATGGAGGCGGACATGCAGAAGCTCATCACCGGGCTGTTCAGGGCCAGGATGCGCTCTACATGGGTGAAATCCTTCCGCACTTCGTCGGATGCCCGGTAGAATTTCTCCCGCTCGTAGTCCTCTCTTACAAAGGATTTTACCACCCGGATGCCGGCGATGTTCTCCTGTACGGAGTTGTTCAGGGCATCGTATTTCTTGAAAATCCGGCGGAAGATCGGCATGGCGGTGCGAATCATCCAGATCAGCGCAATGGCGATGACCGGCATCACGCAGAAGAACAGCAGTGCCATTCTCGGATTGATGGTGAAGCTCATCACCAGGGAAAATACCATCATCAGCGGGGTCCGCACTGCAATTCGAATCAGCATCTGAAAGGCGTTCTGCACATTGGTGACGTCGGTGGTGAGCCGGGTTACCAGGGACGAAGCGGAGAACCGGTCCACGTCCGCGAAGGAGAAGTCCTGAATGGCGTAGAAAATATCGTGTCTCAGGTTCTTCGCGAAACCGGCGCCGGCAGTGGCGGCTTTTCTCGCGGCCAAAACGCCGAAGAGCAGGGACAGCATGGCCATCACTAGCAGGATGCTTCCGTATTTTACAATCGGGTCCATGGACTCTTCAGTCATGTGGTTGATGAGCTGGGCCATCACGAACGGCAAAGCACATTCGAACAGCACCTCGATGCCCACAAACACCGGTGTCTCAATGGCCGGTCTCTTGTAGTCCCGGATGCTTTGCATTAACTTTTTGATCATATATCGTTACCCTCCTTACTGTCTTCCAGGTTGGCGTGGAGCTTTCGCAGGAGCCGAATCAGTTCCTTCACTTCTTCCTCGCTCATTCCCCGGGTCATCAATCTCTCTTTCTCTCGGAACCGCTCTTCCATGAAATGCTGATGTTCACGGGCCTGTTCCGTCAGGCGCACCATCTTGATCCGCCGATCCTTCTCGTCGGTGAAGCTTTCCACAAAACCCTTTGTTTCCAGCCGTTGTACCAGCCCCACCACGGTGGGATGGGAAATCTCCAACTCCTTTTCAATCTGCTTCTGGGACATCTGTCCTCCGGCCTTGGCCAGGTGCCGCAGCAGGTGGGCCTGGGACCAGGTGAGGTCGCACTTCCGCAGATCCGTGTCCGCATGGGTTCGCATCTGGAAGGAAATCTGCTTGATCAGCATGCCGATTTCGTTCCGATTGCATTTGCATTCCTTCATTTTCTCTCCTTTATTTTTGTGTGTGGGCCGCCGGCTGCTGTGTGTTGGCCGCCGTGGCTGAGCCTTCGGCTGCCGGGTCGGGCCTCCGGCGAAATGAATTCGATTTGTAAAATGTGTAGCGTGCTACATGTAGCACGCTACACATTTTAGTCCGATTGCACCCCATAGTCAATGATGATTCTGTGAATTTTTGCGGTAACTCCGTGGATTAACTTTTCTTTTTTTTACCGCTGTGCTATCCTTAATACTATGAGTAAACGAAGAAAAATGACAATTATAGCAATCGCCGCGCTGGCAGCTCTGCTTCTGCTGGTCGGCGTCCTGACATCCGGCATCACCGCGAATCGCGACGGGGGCGAGATTACCGTATCCTCCGGCGACGGTTCCATCATCGTGGCCGACAAGCTGAAAGAGGAAGGCTTAATTCAGAGTCCGTTCCTTTTCCGGATTGTGGCGGAAGCGGAAGGCCGAAACGGCAACTGGTACCCCGGTTCTTATACGATTCCCGGCGGCAGCAGTTTTTTCGAAATCTGTAAAATCATGAGCAAACCGGCGGGGGACATCCGTGTCACCTTCCCGGAGGGTATTCAGGTGCGCGAAATGGGGACCATCCTGGAGGAGGCCGGCGTCTGTAAGAAGTCGGAATTCCTGAAGGCCTGCAAAACCCATTCTTTTAACTATGAATTCCTGAAGAAGGTGCCCGCTTCCAAGCGCATCGGCGGCCTGGAGGGATACCTCTTCCCGGATACCTACTACTTCACGAAGGACGAGGACCCGGATGTCATTATCAATACCATGCTGGATCACTTCCAGCAGACGGTGTACACGCCGGAAATCCTGGCCAAGGTGAAGAAGAGCAAGTACTCTTTGGATCAGGTGATTATCCTGGCGTCCATGGTGGAGAGCGAAGCGGCCACCACCGAGGACCGTAAAACCGTGGCCGGCGTGTTCCTGAACCGCCTCCGCCACCCGGACAAATTCCCGAAGCTGGAATCCTGTGTCACCGTGGAATACGCCAAGGGCATCAAGAAGGATATCATCTCCCTGGCGGACACCAAGTACAATTCCAAGTACAACACCTACAAGTACTCGGGCCTCCCTTATGGCCCGATTTGCTGCCCGAGCATGGAGTCCATCAACGCGGTGCTGACCCCCACTAACAACAGCTATTATTACTTCCAGTCCGATTCCAAGGGCCGGCTGCACTTCGCCCGGACCTGGCAGGAACACGCCAAAATTCAGAAGAAGTTGCAGTCCAACTGGAAGACCCAGAAAACCCGGAAGGTGAAATAGGTGATACCCGGGCAAGGCCGATACTTGGTCGAGCCGGATACTTTGGAAAGCCGGATGGATTAAGCAGAATAGGAAAATTAGGAGGACCGACTGTGCGTCGGTCTTTTTTGGTGGGCGATTGCCGACCGGAAAGGCCGCCGGCCGCGGGGGTTGGGCCGCCGGGGGCCCTTGCATCCAAAAAGTGATGCATGAGGCCATATTTTTCTGCTTCATGCATCAACTCCATTTTCCAGGTTGATGCATGAGCACCCCTTTTTTCGCCTCATGCATCACTCTAATCATTTCAGCGCTATATTCCTTCTACTTTGATTTCGCTTAAGTGAAAAACTGATGCACGAACCCCGGTTTTCTGCTTCCCAACATCGCATACCTCCGCTCTCCCTGGGCATTTCATCCTAATCTCTCCGGCGGCCGCGGAGAAAGTGATGCAGGAACCTCATTTCGGAACGTTCCTGCATCACTTTTCACCAATCCCCGGAAAGCGGCCCGAATTAGAGGGGCGCGCAGGATTGCGCGTGCCACGCCCATCTGTTCAATGCAAAAAGGATTGTGATTGAAATATACTTATATTTAATCATCTACCCATTCCATATCCTTCTCAACATCCCAGAAAGTTTTTCCGTTCCAGATTTTAGCTTCTAAGAATGCATCAACCGGATAATGTGTTTTATTCCCTTTCCAGATATACGTTTCTCCATTGTCTGCCATTTCATATAAGCAAAGATCTAGACTGCTGTTATTCGTCCATCCTTCCAGAAAGTATTTTTTTCCTTCATAAAGAAACCACAACTCATCACCGTAATGAATGTGATCAACGAATTCCCGAACATCACCATTTTTCAATTTCAGGCACCCCCTTAAAAATTTTTTGTATTTTTCATATTCTTGCTTTGTAAGATGAAAAGAGATGCACGAAGGGCCGCCGCCCCTCGTGCATCGCTTCTTTTTATCCTTTCAAAATCTCCCGGTCCACCCGGTACTCCGGACACTTGATCCAGGCCACCAGTTTGTCCCCCAGGTAGAATTCATCCTGTTCATCGTAGCTGTTCCACTCATAGTAGTCGAACACCGCAGTTTCCCCGCCGTCGCAGATCTCATATTCCGCCGGCTCCTCCATTTTCAGGGACAGCTCCTTGCAGCGGATTGCAACGCCCAGGCCGCCAAAATTCGCCAGCCGATATTCCACATCCGGGCAGGTGCGGGTTCCGATTCGGGTGCCGGTCACCCACACCTCGCCGTCCTCTTTTTTTTGGAAAGAAAGCTCGCAGCGGTAGCCGTCCTCCAGGAAATCCACCACCGGGCGAGGCATGTCCATCCAAAGAGCATCCTGGAAAAAATCCGCCGGAAGCTTCCGGGCCACCCGCTCCAAAGCCTGCCCCGTGCGCGTCGCCACCGAATGGTCCCCGAAAAACTCCGAGTGGGCCGCCCGGATTTTTGCCGCATAATCTGCCTCCAGATACAGGCAGTAGGCCGCCGCCGGATTCGCCTCTATGCCGATGCCGTACTCGAACACCTTTCCCAGCCGAAGCGCCGCATCCGCAAAACTCCCATCAAACCCCTGAAGGAATATTTTCTTGGTCTCGTCATACGCCATGTGGTACAGGGTCTGGGCGGTGTCCTCGCTTTTCCGGCAGCCGTACCCGTGGCTGTACAGGTCCCCCAGCTTGTAAATCGCCTCGAACAGCCCGTTAGCCGCCGCATAGCTGAACTGCGGAAACGCCTTCTCGTACTCCGGCTCGCCCCCGTTGCAGCGCCCGTAGTAATAGATGTACCCCAGCGTATTCGCGTACTCCGCGTCGTCCGCCAGCTCCCGAAGCCGCAGCATGCAGTCCCGCGCCGCCGCCCAGTCGCACTCGTACAGCCGGTTGCCCCCGTAGCACGCGTACCCCTTCAGCCGCAGCGCAAAAACATTGTCCTCCCGGCACAGCTCCTCCGTGTACCGCCGCGCCTTCGCCAGCGACTCCTCATCCATCATCTGAAGAGTCTCCTCCTCCTCAAAAGGCCGCAGCCACGCTTCCTTCTCCGCCGACGTCTTCTCATGGCTCTTCCACACCGGCTGCGCACCCTTCCGATTAAATCTATCGTTCATCACACGCCCCTCTCCTAAAAAAACAAAATCCGTTGGGCACCCACGTCCGGCAATGCAAGCCCCGCCACCCTTCGTGCATCTCTTCCTCTTATGGCCATTTAACAACTTTCTTCACTGCTTTCCCGGCCACCGGCACCGCTTTCTTCACCGCAATCCCGGCAGCAGGTGCCACCTTCTTCACCTGCTTCACTGCGACCTGCTGAATTACGCCAACCGCTACATCCGCTGCCGGCGCCGCGAGCTTTTTCCCCGTCTTCACCAGCTTATCTTTCTGCGCCTTTGCCTGTTCCGCCTTCTCCGCCTCACAGGCATCGCACAGAAAATGCGTCTTCCCCAGATCCTCAATCTCCGCGAAGCACTTCCGGCACACCAGCCCGACCTTCTCCCCGCAAATCGGACAGTAATTATAGTCCAGCGGCAAATGCTTCCGCTCCTTGTTGTATCTGCAGTGTGCATTTCGGCACCCCTTAATCCGTCTGTCCATCGTTGGCATCGCTCATTCCTCCCCCCTAAAAAAAAGTTTCATTCGTCCAATTCTTCCGCCCGGTCCCCGGCGAGGATTTCTTCCAGTTCTTCAATGAAGGAATCCCTCGTCGCCTCTGCGAGGGTATTATTTCTTTCCCACACTTTGCCGTCCTTTATCGCCGCCTCCCATTCTGCTTCATTTGAGAACCCCATATTTTCGAAAGAAAGCATTTGCGGCTCAAAGTGCACTTGACGGTTGTATTTTTCCACGAGCGCGACCGGGTACTGCCCATATCGTTCTTTGTACTCTTCCCGAAGCTCTAGAAATCCGGGATCGGCATATAAGCGCCTGCAGAAGTTGGATTCAAACTCAAACTCCGGTAGCAACTTGGATATTATCATCGTTAAAATCTCACTCGACATGTTATCTGCATTTACTCGACGAAGCGAGAGTTTTTCCCGGAGATTCCCCGGGTATGAGTATATGTATTTATTTCGGATACTCAATCCATATGTGCGATGATAACTTCCCGCATCCGGATGCTCAATCAGATACTGCTTGTCCTCTTTACTTAAATTCTTAATGCAGTCATCTGCAATGTCAGAAATAAAATTCACAATTCTCCGATGTCGTTCTTCATAATCCATCATAACTTCTCTCCCCCCTAAAATGCGATAACATCTAAATCTTCCGGTGCGCGGAAAGCGCAACTCCGGAACCCGGAAATCATCTGCCGAGCAGTTCCCTCTGCAGAAGCTTCAGCTCCTCCATCATTTCATCAAGCTGTTTTTGCATATCGGCAATAGCCTGATCCTTCTGAACAATGGCTTCGGTCAGAAGTTTTATGGTCGTATTTAATTGTGCATTCAAATCCATATACTCTTTGATCTGGATATCTTCTTCTGATTGCGTCACGCTTTCACTCCTTTGTTTTCCGCTATTTCTACATTTGTTTATGCTAATCTAAATTTAGGTCATATGGCTCATTGAAAATTTGGTCACTCCAAGACCAGTGTGTTATCCTTTATCTAACAACAGATGAAAGAGGTCGGAAAGGATTTCTTCCAGTTCTTCAGTCAAGGAATCCTGAAGGTCTTCCATAACTGGTAATATAGACACCTTTTTGTGCTCGAGTCATTGCTACATACAATAAGCATTTTTCCGAGGTAGTAGTTTCTGCCTCGGAAACAGCATCAGTCGTATTGATTGCAGAAGGCAGAGGTACAATCCTATTGTTCGCAGCAACAATGAATACATACTTAAACTCCAATCCCTTCACTCGGTGCATAGTGGCAACACGCAGTCCATCAAAGCTTCGATCATCTACTTTGTTTCTCTTAATTGCATAAGAGCGAATACCGGCTTTCGTAAAAAGCGCAATGTAATCATCAACCAATTTTTTTGTGCGTGCTACAACGCATATATCAGTGAGAGAAACGCCATTTTCTTTTAGCTTCTTCACTTCGCAAAGGATAAAATCAAATTCATCATTAGCGTTTCCAAAATTCTCGATTATCGGTTTTTCACCATGAGTGAGGGATTGACACTTATCTCCAAGATCAACATCTTCGTCTAAATCATCAAAAGAAATTCCACTTAATAATGCAAAAGCATGCTTTCGAATTTCCTCTGTAGTTCGATAGTTAATTTTCAATATGCTACTACGGCCACGAACGTGTATTCCAGATCTAGAAAGAATAGGATGATTCCGATATATCCTCTGATGAGAATCTCCAACTATGAAAATATCGTTTGGATGTTCTTCGCCTGCCAACGATCTAATTAATCGATATGCATTGTCGCTGAAATCTTGTCCTTCATCGATAATAATGCTTGCGTATCGCGGTTTATTGCCTGCAGATTGTATCAGTTTGGAACTTTCATACATAGCGGTGTTTATATCACGTATCTGGTTCTCTTTCATTAAGTTCTGATAATTTTCAAAAACCTTCCAGACCTTCATTCTTTTTTTACGATCAAGTCTGGTACCTCGACCATTTCGTGTCGCCTTCACATACTTTTCGAGAGTAAGCGCTTCTTGCGCCATCACAATCCTGTTCCATTCTTCTTCATAGAATGAAGTATCAAACGGCAAATCAATATTTGCTAACAAAACAGCTCTCTCCCAGAGGGGTTTTATTTCATCATCATACCCAATCTGAGCCGAGAATCCGGACTCACGAAGGAAATGATTCACCCAGGCATCCAGATGAATGACTTCTATCCTTCGGAGTTCCTCCACAGTACAAATCTTACGAAGATTCTCTCGAATGTCGGCTGCAAGATTTGCGGTAAAAGTAGTCATCAGAATTCTCTGTTGTCCTTCACATTTGGAGGCCAAGTGTTTTGCCCTATGCATGGCAACTACCGTTTTTCCAGTGCCGGCACCGCCAAGCACTCTTGCAGAACCCGAGTATTCTTTCTGGACAATTTTTCTCTGCGTCGGATGAAGAAATACACGCCATTTTTCCAATGGTTCTGCCATAATCCGACGCAATTCATCTTCACCATCGACCACAACAAAAGATTTCAAAGTTGTAGGAACATCTAATGCTGCTGCTAGATCTTCACGAGAAGCTGCGCTGTTCTGTTCTTCAGAAACAAGCTCCAAAACTTCTTCCATAGGAAAACCTTCCGCCAACCAAGAAAGGTGCTCATACGCATCATGTGGCATAGCGGTTTCCGCTTTATAAAAATCTTCTTTACTAAAAAAACTTCTGACAAAATCAAGTTGCGCCTCAGGCACACCAAGTTTAAGTAATTCGTCATCCTTTGCAAAAGCGAATAGAGTAGCTTTTGCAGGTGCAGATGGCTGTTCTTCTACAGTTTGAACATCAAACACCTGAATAGCTCCTGTTTTTGGGTTGACTTCGCATCGTTTACGAGCAGCCCATTGATATGCCTCATCATGGTGATCTACCCACAAGAGCAGGTATACCCCTGCTTCTTGCTGTCGGACAACAATCCCACGATAAGTGTTATCAATACGAACCGAAAAGATTTTCTTATCTATTCCCGAATTTATTTTCTCATAGTTGATACCCGGAGACATCGGATTGTTACGGAATTTATTTACGAACTCCGTTACTTTACCTTGAACTTGTCTTGGAAGCCTCGCAAATGCCGTTAAAAAGTCCGATGAAATTGCCACTTTAACATTATCCATCACTAGTTATCACCTCCAAAATAGCTTGCGGTATCAATATCCGCAACATCAAACAAGTTCAAGATTTTCCATCCTACCTGTTCGAGTTTTTTCTTATCTACAGTTTGTTCAGCGGTCATGAAGCCAACTCTTCTATCAGGCCATGCAATTTCCACAGTAGCAATCACATCTCCATCATCGCCTTCAACTTCGTAACCAACGTTATCTTCATCCGGAGCAGGCACATCAGCATCTTTTGCAAGTTCAACAAATTTCTTTGCATCATCATCGAATAAAAGTTCCTTAATTGCGCTCCAAGCATCATCAACTTCGGACATCATGGCTGCAACATCAGAATCGGCACACACTGCAGGCAACGCAAGGTAATCCATGCGGCTTATACCTACAGATGATACTGCTATAAACGTCTCCGCAAATTGCATCAAATTATTGAATCTCCAAAACCCATTCCATTCCTGCTCATATTTGTCCGTTCTACAATCCTTTTCATCATTGAGAACAGCACAAACTGCAACAGCGCCTTCCTTTTTAAGTTCAGCTGCAAGAATTCCCGAATGAATTGTTAGGTGTGCATTCGAGCTTCTTGGAATCCAACTTCCGAATATGGTCCCAGGAAATGTAAAATCAACATTAGTAAAATGTGTCTGGTCCTTTACGGCTTTTACACTCGTTTCCCAGTTATTGAAAGCAAGGTTGTTATTCATCTGTGCAGGCTCTAATAATGACAGAGAATATGCGCATGCCTGTCCTTTAAAAACACTTTCTGCTTCAGGGAGTTTAAGATATTCCAGCAGCAAGTCGAAAGAAGACAACTTTGCCGGTTCGATGGCATCAGCTTTTTGCTTCTTAATCATATTCTGATACATCATCTTTCCCGAAGGCATTTTTTCAGCTTCCAGGGTTGCTGTGTAAAAATCACCCTGTGGTGCAAATAAAACGCTTTGAACATCCTTGAAACTCAGCGACCAAACACGGAAGTTACCACTTCTCCGGATGGCTTCTCGCTTAATTGTATCATCAGAAACGATGTCTTTGTGGTATAGGAAACCATCAGTGAACACAGCTACAGGTTTGTGGCCTGGCGCTGATACCGGCCAGAACACAAAATCCGGCTTGCAAGTTACTGAAACGCCAGAGCCTGCATCTAACAGAACTTGAGGCTCGATTTCCCAAGCATAGTTTTCTATCTTCACATAATAACTGTGTTTTCCATTTCGAATCGTGTCACTTACATTACCAGCTCCCACCTTGGTGCGAATCGCTTCCATAAAACGCTGTTCCAGTTCACTGTCAAATAACGGGTTAATAGGAATATCATTGATCTTATCAATTTTCTGAACATTATCTTTGCCTGAAAGGATTGACTTCAAAATTCTGATAGCCGTAGTTCTTGAAATATTTCCTATCTGCTGACTCTGTCGATAAGCATACAAGCAATGGTAGCATCCATCTTTCTGCGGGTCATCCTTGCAAGAACAATTCTCCATTACATGAAGTGCTTTCTCAAAAATTTCAATCAGAGCATTTTTTTCATGCATCAACTGCTTCAAATAGCCCGTACCGCCCGGAACAGAATCGTAAATGACCAAATACTGCTTTCGATAATCTGCTTCGGGAACAGGGACTTCGCTAACAGTTGCCCTTAGATGATCCACATTGCCGAAGTATTCTTTCATTCCCAACATAAATGCGGCTACAAATGATTCCATTTTCACGGAAGAAGAATCCAATGTAGTTGCCGGGACGAGAAGCCGAAGAATCTCTGTGCTGAATTCACGATACAGAAACAGGCATTCCTCATAAGCATCAGCCTGCATCAACGTAGGCATCTTTCTTGTCTTACAAGCAAAGCTATGGTTGGCTTTCCTGCCTTCATATTGAATCTTTCCACAGTATTTGCATATTCTAAATCCTTTGCGCACTTCTTCTACACCGGAAACAGACAGTTTTTCTCCGGTCATATCACTCTCGCCAAAGTTAATTTCACGCAAAGTTGCTTTGCGAACGAATTCATATCCGAACGGAAAATCCTCGTTATCCATACGATATGCGCTGGAAATATCGTGATCTTCATCTACATCAACCAAGAGTTGCTTACAGTAGAAGACATTATTGCGATCATCACTTTCGTCGTTAATCATACTCTTGGTGTAGTCCATATTAGAGTAGACCATCTGAACTTTCAGCATCGTTCTAACCTGTCCGGCATCCGCCCAGGCAGGACTGCCACACTGCGGACAAACAGATGTATTCTTGCCAATTTCTTCAATCTGAGCATGCGAACAATTCGGACAAAGTCTCCATCTCGCGGTCTGAGCGGTTGTCAAATCAACCTGATCTATTGTCAGCTTTCGACCATCAACATAAAAGCTATTATTAGGAGCAAACTCACTAATAGCCGAGGAAGCGCTACGGCTATATTCATAGACCATCTTCTCATATTTTTTCTTTTGCATCGGCGCTTCTTCATTCTCTTTACGATATAGAACCGCTCGCAGAATAATGCCCGCTTCAGGAAAAGCGTAATTCGGAAGCAATCCCTCATCGGACAAGAAATTGAAGATATTCTTCTTGCCGATTTCCTGAAGGACTGTAAGCAGCGCTGCTTCTTCACGTTTCAGCTCTTTGATTTCTTCATCGTAGGAACTATCTTTTGGTTTATCTTCCAAATCACGAATCATCGCTTTTAGGGCTTCAACGCTTGTTCTCAAAGCATCCTGCTGTTTTTTCAATTCCTCAAATGCATCCAGAATTTTGACATACATTGGACTGTCATCAGTGTCTTTTCCTCTGGCAAATAGTTGCAGCTCTTCTCTTGCACTATCATCAAGATATGCCGCAAACATTTGCATAAAAGAATTTAGCTGTCGAGATAAGGTGCTTTGCACGTAATTCAAAAAATTGAACGGAAACATATCATCCGGACGTGCATCCAATTTCTTCAGCACAATACCCACTTTATCGGGAATAGCACCATCCGGAATTCCTTTCTTAACCCAGGAATCCATGCAAAACGCTACAAACTGCCTTTCCAGGACAGCAGATGCACGAAGGAAAATTTTAGGTGGCGTTATATCACCGGCAATCATATCCAAAGGATCGGAATAAAAATATAAATCATGTGGTCTTGCATTAGCAACAGCCAAAGTCAGTGAATTACCATCCTTTCGCCCTGCACGCCCAGCTCTCTGCAAAAACTGGCTCTGAGCGGGCGGCATGCTGCACAGGATAACCGTAGACAAATCCCCAATATCAATACCCATTTCTAGGGTTGGCGTACACGATAATACATTAGGATCCCAAAGAGCCTGAGTATCTTTCCCTCGCTTAAAGTCAGTTTCAAGCTGTTCTCTATTGGAACGCTCTAATAAACCGGTATGTTCCCTTGCGTTAATACGAACTAAATCACCTGCACTGTAAAGACGGCCATAATAATTAATTTCTCCTGTATCGTATTTTTCCAGAATTCCACCACAGGTAGTTCTTTGACAAGGTGCACCAATCCAAAACTCTGCATCTTCTGCTGCAACAGCATATACTGAACCGCACTTATTACATCGCATCTGCATCACATCATCCGTGACAAAAACATGTTCTTTATTTAATCCGTAAATTTTATAGTTGACCGAAGACGGAACTCGAGATATTACATTCAGTTTCACCGCTTCATCCAAAATAAATCTGCTGATTGCCCAGAAATTGCTGTCATCCACCATCAATTCGTTACAACAAGAAGCAAGCCAATCTACATATTTGTTAGCAGCAGGTGAATCAAACTCGAAAGATAATCGACCATTGTCAATACGTTCTGCAATAAAACGAGGAGTGTTTCGACCAGATTGACGGCCGGGAAGCCACCGATTTCTGTCATTTGACAACATATAACCATTGCCATCGCCTGTGGTGTATTCATCGAACATTTTATCCTCAAAAGCACCATTTATGCGCATTAGATTCAAATATCCGATAACCATGCGCTTGAACGAATCCGAGTTTTCATCGGTCAACACACCGAGTTCATTGATAGTTCTTTCTTGTACAGCATCAGCAATTTGAATGATATCTTCCGTAGCAAAAGAAAGAACTGAACAATTAGACTTTTCAAGAGTTCTTCCAATCTTACCGGCAAGACCGAATTCAAGCATGATTTCGTACTTGATTCGTTGTTCTACTTCAAATACTAGGATCTGTGCTTGCTTATCCTTGCCCAAGCTGCGCTTCTCAACCATATCTTCATAAGCTTGTTTCCAAGTTAAATTAGGCGCAATAAAAAAGCTTACAAACTGCTCATCGGTCATGTGCTCATGCCAATACCTTATAAATCCATTCTGAAACTCCGCAAGGTTTTGACCAGTTCCCTTCTCAGCACAGTATTTTTGAATAGCTGTTCTAAGGCCAAAACGCCATGTTCTTGAGTTGAAAAATCCCGCTCTATGCGCAGCGTCCTGGACATTATCGGAGAATGCTAATGTCTTTTTATCATCATTAAACTTAGATGCAAACATTTGAGAAATGCTTGCACTAATTTCTGTTGCGCTACGAACACCCATCAACGAAATACCTCGCCTGCTGCCGCAGCAAGGACAAACGTATTGTTTGTGCTTAGATCCAGTTGTCTTGATTGGGTTTGGAATCATTATGTCAACCATTTCGACACCACAATTGATGCACTCATCTCCCCAATCCTCACCAAGTTTTACTTGTAGACAGTCTGGACAAATCTTTGCAGAAATCATACCCGAAAAACTTTCATCGTGAAAATGAGGAAACATCATCACGATTTTCTCATCTGCACGGAAATATAGATTATAGAACGATTCAAGATTTGTCATAGTGGCATTATTTCGTTCATTGAGTACGGATACCCAACCTGTAATACCGCAATCCCGACAGTTTACAACTGGAAGATATTGTTTTGCCTGTTGTTTATTCAAATCATGAGCAATCGCATAAGTGATTTCATCTGGATCCACTTTCGCAACCAAACGACGAAGTTCTCGCATCCAAAGTTGAACTTGAACATTCAAAAATGGACGCAACTTCCCGGTCCTGCCAGTTCTCGCATGTGAAATTAAAGCAAAAAGAGAATTAATAACCACAGTTGCATCAGGAAGAGTTTTCAACTCCGGGTAATGGACCGCTAATTCTTCTGCAATTCTAGAAACTTGGTAGTATGTCCCACCGGTCAGGTTGATAACCGATTGCATGAAGCTGTGATGCATCAGTTCATTTCCAAGCTGGATTCTGCCTTCATCCCCAAGGACGTCAAAAGAAAAATTTGGGAACCAGTCTTTTACCGCGCTTTGTAAGTATGCTGTAGGCTCATCTTCCTCAGACAAGCTCTCCAGTTCTATAGCCTGCGCAACTGTTGGCAACGTAAATTCCGTCACTTCAGCACCTGCAAAAAATTCTTGAGCACTCAAACGATCCTCCGTGATAATTGCGTCCTTTTCAAACGGCTCACCAAAGATTTCTTCTGCGTAACTCAAAATGCTGCTGTTGTTTCCCTTGGAACCCATCGTTGCAGATGTGCCGACACAGCACAAGAATCCATCATAGATACCCAAACGTCTCTTCAAACGACGAAGCAAACAAGCCAAATCGGTACCTTGAGCTCCATCAAATGTATGAAGCTCATCAACTGCGATATATTTCAAAGTTTCAGGATCATTATCCTGCCACAAGAGAGCATCCTTCGGACGTACCAGTAGATAGTCTAACATCTTGTAGTTGGTCATCAGAATATCCGGTGCGTTGTTCAGCAAGGTTTCGTGGTCTGTAATAACGCCATTCTCACTCATGGTACGGGCAGGTGCCTCTTCTTGTCCGCCAACATACATCCCGACAGAAACATTTCCTCGAAGTTCATCGCTTCCATGAATCAGCTCCGCAACACGCTTCGCCTGATCCGTTGCCAAGGCATTCATCGGATAAATAATAAGTGCTTTTATTCCTCGCTCGCCGCGATGCTGATAGCAATATTCCAGAATTGGATAGAGAAAACACTCCGTTTTACCGGAACCCGTACCGGTTGCAACTAGCGTAGATCTACCATCATCTCCGGTCAGTCGCTCAAAAGCTTTTTGCTGATGCACATACGGAAGATATACAGGATGAATTGCTTCAAAGCAAGTTGGCATTTCTGTCGCCAATCTGAACGGAAGGCGCACCGCAACATAAGGCTCATGGTAAACAGAGCCTTTATTCGCCAGCATTTTCTCCAAGGAACCTTTGAACGGTTCGTTGGTCATCGGGAATGTGGTTTCGATATAATCCCCGATACCTTTCTGCAATTGTTTAGCAAGTATGGATGGTATCATACTGCAATCCTCCTCGAATATAATTATATTGCGAAATTTTCTATTAGTTTTTCTATTTCTCTTGAATTGGTGCTCGATGCAACATATGAGGAATCCTCTAAGAATGAGTTTTTCAAGCACGCCTTCATTTTAAGAATAACATCGTCAAATTCTAAGTTGTCACTACCAATATCAATATAAACCTTCTTATAAAGCGCAGTTAAGACCAACGCCATAGATGTAGAAAACTTATATTGCTTACTAGAAATACCATAAAACTCCTTAGAAATCGGATATGGCGTATATTTTGTGCATTCAAGTAGCCAGTTCAAATAGTTCTCAAACAATGCTCGCATAGAATTAAGGTCTTGCATTATCTCATTTTCTGTATTAGTGCTACAGAAATTTGACTTTCTTTTCATATATTCCGTTGCATACGTAGTTGAGTCTTTAAACTCTCCTTGAATACCATATTCTAGAACATATAGAATACTGAAAATTCCTTCGTGAACCTTTTTTTTCAGCAGTCGATCCTTGCTTACATTGAAAATATTTCGCAACTTTTTGTCTCGCTCACTGTTACCTTCATATATTTGTTTGACAAAACCACCAATGTATTCGTTATGAGGAGATGCGTATACCGCATTACGAATTTCTTGAGGGGTTAAGGCTTTTGTACCCTTGTTATATCGATTAAACACCTCCAACTCAAACTCTTTTCCAGGAAAATCGCGAAAAACAAAAGCTGGAAGTTTGTGCGAAATAAATTGCTCCTGATATTCAAAAGGCAATTCATCAAATTTCATTCCGTTAAATTCTGGAAGTAACGGGAGGCTTGAAAGACGGAATTCGCCTTTTCGGAAACGATAGAATGCAAACAATCTGTGTTGCCCATCAACAACATTTAAAACCTGAACCCCCTTTAATCTAGTAGAGCATAAAAACACAGGAGGAATTGGAATTCCTACAAGAATAGACTCAATAAGTGAACTCTCATCTTCGACAGTTGACCTATAATCTCTTTGATAAAATGGTTTTAAAATAAGGCTGTCATTGTATTCCAACTTTGTGTCACTTGTAATGGTACCCTCATCCATATTCTGCAACTCATAACCCTTATCAATGGACATAACTATATTTTTAATCGTTTGATCTAAATTTGTCGGTTTAACAGTAAAATTATTGCCCACCATCATTTTCCTCCTGCCTATATGACTCTAAAACTCTATTTTTCAGTATTATATCCTTAGATATAGAAGATAGTTCCGGATAGATACTACTAAATCTCATTCCCAAAATGTAAAGAGTTTTTAACATATCTTTTGCTTTAACGTGCGGTATTTCTATCTTCTTTAAGAATTCATCTGCTCCATTCGTCTCTTCCAGGGCATTGGCATCATACTGAAAATACACAAACAATCCATTTTGCGCCATCATTCTAGCGTTGTTTTTTCGAGAATTAACAACAAAGGGATGTTCAAACCTTCTTACAGAGGCAATTGTTTCTTCGGAAAGATTTACAATTTCTTTTCTTCCAATCGTCTTTAGATTTAGAGCCTCTGGGTCCAATAGCCAAACGACGGCATTTTCCTCATCTTCTTCATCGTAGTCAAATGCTTTTTCGAGCGCAAACATCAGTGAAACCAAATGGGAATATGTAAAATCCAAAAGGCATGTTGGCACACCAAAATGTTGCGCATGAATCAACCAATCATTTTCATGGTAAGTAGTAGCTCCTTCAATGTACATTTGAGAATTAAACTTAAAATCTTCCAGGAATGACTGTATGGTTGTTTTGCTATACAAACGCATTCCATCTTGATCACGCCTTAAAGCAGAGGGAAACAGAGGAAAATCACTACCTTGGCCTCTTGATAACGAAAAATTTGGCGAAAAACGTTCTACAATTTTTATATACTCTTCTAACGAGGAAACAGAACATATCTCCGTCATTCTTTCACATCCTTCCATACTTCTCCTCAAAGAACGTCCAAGCAGTCTCGTAGTCCTGTTCACGGTCACAACGGTCAAACGGGGCTATATACTCAATAGTTCGCTCTACAGGGCCGCCAGGCATGGTGTCATCCATAATTGTGCGATAGAACTTCTTCCCGGCAGGTGCATCCTTCATATTCAATTCAAACTCTTTCCGATCGAAACCAACCCCCACAAGGCTGCGGTTGTTGGTAAACGTGATTCGACCGTTGGCATCATACCAAGTATCCGCCTCATAGCTTTGCAGCACCGGGAACTGAATGCGGTAGATGGTTTTCAGCTGCTCCAATGTTATGCCAAGAGCCATTGCAGTCAATACATCGATTTCGACTAGTGCCTGACGCCGCTCATAATCGGTGCGCAGAGGTGTATCCCATGTCCACTCTTTGGTCAAAGTGCTGAATTTCGTGTTTGCGAGGCGTGGGTCAGATTTAGACCAACGCTGCCTAATAAATGTGATATCAAATAACTCGCTCCATAATTCTTCATAGTACTTATTGACACAGTTAAGAATCAATGAGTGTAATACTATATCCTCTCGCCACCTTCCTTTAAGCATAGGAAATATTGCAATCGTGCTTATAAACAAGTTTGATTTGCCGAGGCACTTAACCAGAAAATCAAAGGGAAGGCTTGCTTCACATCCAGCTAGCAAGACTGTGTCCACGCTGTTATTGAATGTTAAAGAAATAACAGCGTGGACATGTGCAACTTTCTTTGGAATAATTGCACATGTCAACGTGCGTTCACCGCCTTGGTTGAGCATCGCACGAGATGCAAGCCGGAAATGCTGATCAAATTTTGTTCCCCATGGAGTATCTGGTATCCGAGATGTATAATCATCCACAGAGCAATAAATATCATATTTACATCTTTGCAAATAATCGTCAGAAATTGCCGTTAAATCTACATTATCAAAATCACTATTTTTCTCACAAATTCTACGTGATGTTTTGAACAAGGCATTTGCAATTTGAACGTGCGAACCCGAATAAATAAGCGAAAGTGGTTGCTCCGGGAAATGTGTGTTTGGCTTGATTGTCTTATCCTTTTGTGCATTTGTTTCATTCCACATAGTGGATGTAATCACATTGCCAGAGTAGTCATTAACAGAAGACGGATAATCAGCAAATCGCTCAAGAACAGAAACATACAGACTTGCATGTAACGCAGGAAGAGTCGCTCGTTTCCATTCTTCATTCCCATCAAATAGTTTGGCAAACACCATCAATTCTTTTTTCGTCACATGAATGATTCTGTCAGGGTGACCCTTTATATTCCAATCACCATTTTCATCCTTAATGCCTGGTATCGTTGCAGCAGCGTCTACTTTGTAACACTCTACGATGCTCTTAGCATCGTAGAGATTGCTGATGGTGTCAAAGGACACCATCAGTGGACCACCGTACACATTTAAACTAAATGTTGTATGGTGGTCCACTTCGGGAAACAGCTTCCTCTCATTTGCAAATTGAAAATGATAACGCAAACGAGGATACAGCTTTTCCCGAAGTGCACCACCCTGAGGGTCATCATAGACACCCTCAGGGTGTACGAAAGCGGCTATGCCGCTTTCGCAATTTTCCCCCCATGCAAGTGGCAAAAAGCACTTATAAAGGTTTGCCTTCATTCCCACTAAAAGAGGATAATTTTGCAGCGCATTCAAGAAATTCTGCTCACCAGCCATTGATTCGTATTCCGAGAAATATAGTTTCCGAGTCATAAGATTTTTAAGGGTATTTTCACGATGCTCTGTTGTCTGCGCAGCAGAAAGTTTTTTTATTGCAAACATTGGTTGCTTATCAGAAAGAACGTCTTGTTCATTCCATCCCAGCATAATCCACGGCGGATTACCAATAATCAAATCAAACCCGCCACGCTCTGCAAACAAGTCTGCAAATTCAAGCTCCCAATGCATGAACTTATTCTGTTCTGCAATTTGCGCGGCTAAATCCAATCTCGGATTTTCCTGACGTAGACGAGGAATATCCACGACAGTGTTTCTACCGAATGTGGCGACAATACCCATTGCCATCTGTTCCATTTCTGTCGGGAACAGAGAAAGCTGACCACCCTTGATAGAATCTGTAACATTCACAGATGCCATGGTTCCTTCAAGAATCAGGGACATATCAAACAGAAACTCACTTCTGGTAGGAAGTAACTCCGCTTTGTCAATAGGCCAGAACCACAGTGCACACCAATAATCCATCGCAAACTTTAGCCTTGCATATGGACCGGCATTCTTCATGTGCTCGCTCTTATAGAGTTCGCTGAAGATCTCATCCTTTTGACGAATTGTAGTATGTGAATCTTCTCTATCATCTGGATGGCCAAATATAGAGAGAGGATCCTGTGTCTTAACCTCCACATCTTTACGCAATTGAATTTGCGCTTCCCACAACTCGTCAGTTTTAGCAGAGAGCCGCAGCAAAGTAATAATCTCATCATCTGTGACAGGGCTAGTAAACTTCTTATTCCAGGCCTTCATCTTCTTGATGTTTGCAGGCTCTAATTGCTTGATAACTTTATCAGAATAGCTGCACATTCCCGGATCGCCAAGCAGAAAATGATAGATCTGTTTTCTCGGCATCCGGTTTGTCCCCAATGGCACCCGCTCCGGTTCCAGTTCATACCAACGCATACCCTTCGAAGTAGCCTGTGCACTTTCAATGCGATACACCTGTCTTCTTGCGCCAATCAGCGAATTTCCGTTCACCAATTGCGTACCGAACCAAGGTACAAAACCACCCTCATAAATGGTGTTCAGCCACAGGGAAACCTCTGCTAGTTCAACCGCAACAGGATTCAGGTCAATGCCATAAACATTCCGGTCGGCGATGAACATCTTGACCTTCTGCAGTTCATTATATCTCTTTTCATAACTAATAATTTCACCGGTTTCTTTCTCTTTACGAGAGATATATGCTTCTGCCAGCTGATTGATTGCTTCGTTTAAAAACGCCGCACTTCCCATAGCAGGCTCGCAGATAGTCAGCTTGAGAATTTCATCCGCAGTTTTTCCCTCAAGGAGCTCCTTCAGAGCATACTTAACCAGACACTTAGTCAAAACCTCCGGTGTATAGTAGGATGCGGATTTCTCACGCTCTCTGCCTGCCAGACGATAAATGAAAGTCCCTTTTTCATACATACGCAATTTGCCCTTTTTCTCACCGGACTCATAACGTACACGTTCATTCTCTGCATACTGGTCAAGCTCGGATTCAGATACAAAATATCCAACATCCAATTCATTGAAGCTGTCTCCGGCCCTCTTTACTTCGTAGAGGTCATGTTCGGCAATAAATCCTCGATAGGAAAGAAGTGCCTCATAAACGGCCCCCATCTGATTGATGCCTAAGTTTGCATAACTGATACGTCCACGGCGACTGTTCTTTTTTCCGGTAGCCCGAGTTAAGCTCATTAAATCGATAATGCGCAACATACAGCTATTGCGAAGTTTGGCTGCAGTAATCATCTTGGTATATTCCGGATCGAAGATATGTGCCTTCAGCGGAGCAATCAGGAACATATCGTGCAGGCTATCGGAACCTGTCGCTTTTTTCAGCTCATCTTCCGTTTTCGGATATCCGTCATAAATCAGCTCATAAAGCTTTGCCAGAGTTTCATGTAAGTAATAGCCATCACCAATTTCGTTGACATCATCGCGGATGTTATCCGCAATGTCTCGCAAGCTTTCCAGAGAATATCCGGAGTAATAGCTCTGTGCTTTGATTGGTGCGTAGCCAAGTTCCGGTCTGGACTCAATAAAGAGCATAAACAACATCCGATACATATAGCGCAGACACTCCAAAGTCAGCTGTCCAGCATCTACAGGGTCTGAATCAAAATCACGCTCAAGGCGTGTCTTCATATCGTAAAGAACTTCGTTCCCGAGCAATTCAATACTTTCACGGAGGGCGTACTTCAAGTCTTGCGATACACCGGAAGCATTCTTCTGGCTCTGTTCATCCAACTCATCCAGCAGAACTTTTCCATCATCAGGACAAAGAGAATCCTTATGAAGCAAAACAGTCATTGCCTGCAAAGTTGTGTTTTCCAACCGAGAGAAAATCTCCTCGAGCTCAAACTGAAGATAGCGCTTTTCATTCCACTTGTTTCGGTCAATAAGAGCAATCTGGTTCATACCAATCAGTATAATAAAACGAGGGGGCTCCGCAGAACCAAACAAAATTTTTGTAATCAACTCCTCATTTGCCATCTCCCCCAAAACACCTTTGTAAATCATGCCGATAGCCTCGTCATTTACATCGTCAGCATTAAATGCAAAGCTCTTCATAATGCCTGCATCCGATTCATAAGATGCGGACAATAATACCCACAACGACGGGGCTCCATTGTTTTTTGTCATTTCAAGATAAACCGGAACCGAGAGAGAATCATCCACTGTTACGATTTCAGGTTTTGCTTCCGGATAACCCAAAGACTTCAAATAACTATTTGCCAGCATCTTGATATTAGTGAGAACTTGCAGATTTTCAGGAGAACGAACAAACCTATCGTATGCAGTATAATACTGTCTTGCATTTTGACGAAGCAGCGACCACGGCGTTCTAATTTCTTCGGACGCTCTTGCATCTGCATTCCAATTTCCGATAGTAGCCCTCGTGTTTTCTTCAAATACGGTGGAGAAATAATGATTGGTATAGTATTCATTTTTATTGGTGATGCCTGTTAAATCTATGCTCATTGCGATACTCCTATCAGCACAGATACAACTCGAATATATGGGTTGTTCTGTATTGTCAAAGTTTCTTTCACCCAGCTCATAAACTGCTCAAAGAGGTCATCTACCCGGCGTTCCTCTTCCTTCAACTTTCGTTCATGCTCGAACAATCTCACCTGGTAGTATACCTTGTGCTTCTCTTGAAGCTCAATCAGCTTATCAACTTCTTCATCCAATAGTGGATTCATTTCTGTCTGATATCTCTTATAGTGTTCATCTAAATACACTTTTGCTTGGCAAACTACATCACTTAGCAAGGAACTTGCGGCAGAAATTTCATCCTCACCTATGCAATTCGTATTCGGAATCTTGGGATTACTCAATCCTGTTTTCTGCACTACTTCATTCATAGATAGCACCTTAACGAATTTTCCATTCTCGTACAATAAGCCAAACCATTCATCAACCAAAGGTGTTGACTTTAGATTCGGCATACTACCGGTTATAACATAAATGCTTTCGCCAACTTTCAATGTTCCAGGTAGCCCAAGAACAGGGGCTTCATTTCTTTTAAATAGCAAACTTGCTTTGTCATTCACCCAACTCAGAATAGGGTGAAGTTTCCATAAATACTGAGTGGTCGGCCAGGCAGACTCGTCCATGTTCTTTTGCATACTGCCTCGCATCTGTTCCATGCAGAAGGCTTTATCATCAGAAACACGGAGAATCTCTCCCTGCGGAAGTGCTTCTTCCGGGATAAGTGCTTTCAAACGTCGTTTCATATCATGAGTCAGTCTAATATCTAAACCGGAAACTGTTTTCAGTCTTTCAACAGGATGACTTTCTGTTTGATTTAAATATGTGAGTGCCTGATAAAGATAATCTATATCCGAAAATAAGGTTTCGTCCGAAACAATCACGGATTTCTTCTCTTCTTCATTGTCTTCTTTATTAGCAACAGCCATCAAAGCTTCAAATGGATTGAAGTCATCTTCGCCGGCATCTAATACTTTTTCAAATGTATCTGAATTTGAACCGGATTCAATCATTTTAGCTACAACGAGCTCTTCATCTTCAACGGTAAACTTACCGAGCAACAAAGAAGGATCACCAATATTCTTCAGAGCCTGTTCTTCTTTCGTAATTAAGATTTCGATAATACGCATATCGCCATTGATATGTTTATTATCACTTTCAATGAGCATGTAGCGAATATCCGGTCGCTTCTGTTGGCCATATCTGTCAATCCTACCGTTTCTCTGTTGAAACACCATCAAGGACCAAGGAATGTCGAAATGAATCAGTCTATGGCTCAAATAGTGTAGGTTCAAGCCTTCAGACGCAACATCAGATGCAACCAAAACACGAACCGGAGATTCTGTTCGACCAAAATCTTCAACGATACGTTGCTGTTCAGCATCACTCATCCCACCGGAAATCTCCTGGATGGCGTTTGCCTTCAACCCAAGATCTTGGCGAAGTCTTTCGGCAAGATATTTCATGGTTTCAATGCGCTCAGTAAAGATAACAACACGGTCACCGCTATCAGCCGGATTCCAAGCGTATTCCTTACTTTTGAGAAGGCCTACAAGTTTCTGATACCGTGTAAAATCCGCAGGGGCAATCGCCTCTAGCGCAGTTTTCAAATCTTCAAGCAAACGAATATCTTTGATGTCGTCTGCAGTGTACTTTTTATACAGTTTCTTCAAGCGTGCTTCGATGCTTTTGATGCAAGCTGCCGGACTGGAAAATAACGATTTTTCCAAGCTGGTTTTAAACAACTGCCCGGAGCCTTTAGCCTTACCTAAATCCATCTCCAACTGCATGTCAGCAAAAATATCAAAAACGTATTCTTCTTTTGCCGATGCATGGCAATGCTCAAGTGTATTTCTTCTTTCTAAGAAAGAACCGCTAACTTGATCTTTGACATCTTTCTTAAAACGACGAATACAAAGACCTTTAATATCTTCCGGAGTATAATTCTGCGGATCTGCAATCGCAGTAGGATCTAGCATATTCATCAATGAGGCGAAGCTCTTTGCTCTTCCATCGTGAGGAGTTGCCGACAGCATTATCATGGTGTCGCTACGATCTGCAAGCAGCTTTGCAAGACGAGAACGCTGTGCCTGATGGTCTCCACGTTCCGCAACGTTCTGTGCTTCATCGATTACAATAATATCCCAATACGCATTTTCCAGATGCGTCCGGTATTCTACATCTCTCTTTAAAGTGTCAATGGATATAATCGTCTTGTCATAATAGAAAAAAGGATTATGATTCGATGGCAAGTTAGCACGAATCTTTTGAATCCGCTTGGAATCAAGGCGTACCAAAGGGATTGTGAAACGGTTCCACATTTCTTTCTGAAACTGCGTCATCATACTCTTAACAGTAACAACTAGTATTCTTTTACCTTTTCCACGAGCAATTAGCTCAGACATCAAAATCCCTGCTTCAAGAGTTTTACCAAGACCTACGGTATCTGCAATGAGGATTCTCTGTCTCGGACGTTGTAAAGAGAGCTTTGCGGGATCCAGCTGATAAGGCATCAGGTCCATCGCGGCTTTATGTCCTATATGCAAATTTGCATCAGTAGGAATTTGCTGCCGCCATTGACTCTCTAAATATAATAGTGTTCGCTTGTAGAATGGAGAAGTATCTGCAATCAGTTTTACTTCCGTAGGATCAACGATTTGAACCTGTTCCAGATCCGTAAGAAAAATTGCTTCTCTATCCTTGACTAGCGGAGAAATACCAACGCAATATAATGTCTTATTTCCAAGACTATTCGTTTCAATTTTCTTGACCATCCATTCTTCATCACGAATGATGGCCCTCATGCCGGGCGCAAAATCTGTCATTACGCGTTCTCCTTTATCTCATTGCCTTTTATCGTCCAGGTAAAACCCCAAGACAGTATTTGAAAAATATTTTAATGCACAACAGGTTCTTTTGTATTTAGACAATATTATAGCATATAATTGTCCGTCATTCTTTCATCTATTTTTCGTCATTTAGCATTGATTACACCTAATTTTATAAGAAGAAGGTTAAGACCAAATAGCATTACGAATCCCATACGAATCCCATACAAAATCCCCCGGGGAAAATGGAGAACCAAAACCACATCTCCAAAGTTGGTTTCATGTCCAACCTTGGAGGTGTGGTTCTTTGTGTCATTTTCTTCTTCTAACCGTTATACGGTCTAGAGGTTATTTGTACATCTATGCGAAGGTATATTTATTTCGCTTCATCCATCGCTTTGCATTCCGCTTCGCGTGCTTCCCATTCATCATAAGGGGTTTTCAGCTCTTCAATGAGATTTCTTCCTTTTCCCTTCAGATACTTAATTCTTGCAAAGAAGTAAATTACAGCTGCAGCCATATATGCAAGAATAATGAGGTAAACGCTTGCGCCGAGAACCTTGAATGCCGAGAATACGGTCATGAGTACGCCGAAAGAGGATCCGGTCAGTACACAGATAATCGCAAACAGCATGACATAGATCAGAATTCCTGTCGAACCACCATTCTTGTTTTTCTTTGCAAGCGCTTTTGGGAATACTCCACAATCTGCGATACGGCCGTTCCGCCAGAGAGGCAGGAAGCAAATACGGATACCGCCGCGCCAATCGAACTTATTTTTATTCCGCTTCCGAATGCCTCTCCGACGGAAAGCTGCGATGCATCAATATTCGGAATTCCGAGAACGATGTAGACCGCTACAGCGACCATCATTACTACAACAATCAGTGAATTAATGGATGCAAACAGATACGTTCCCATATATGCCCTAACTCCGTATATAACGAGAATCGCTACGGAAACCATTGTTTCGTGGCCTTTTAGTCCTGTGAAAATCGAACAGAAATAATCCCACATAAATCGACCTGCAGAGCGCGGCTCTGCAGGTCGTTCCTTTCCCTCATTCATCATTCATCACTATCGTTTTCTTCTGCGGGCCGGCTCTGCCGGCCGCCGCCTTCTCTCTACTACAATATATTTATGGTTAATATCCCTTACAGCCAGTAAGGAATTATCCATCTTGTTGCTTAAGCTGTATAATGATGGAGCAATCGGTATATCGGCTTTCTTTCTTGGACTTCTCGTCCGTTAATTAGACTGATAACCAGCTCCTCATTCGCAGCGTTCGTTTTATGCAGGTTGAATCGCCATAGGTGCATTCGCGTCACACCACAGTAGATTGAATAGGCAATGAGTAAAACTGGTACTTATCCATTGCAATAATCTTAAGGAGTGACAAATTTATGAACGCAGTAGGTATCGATGTTTCTAAAGGAAAAAGCATGGTTGCTATTATGCGACCTTTCGGTGAAATTGTTTCTACACCTTTTGAAATCGAACACACAACCAGTGACATCAATTCACTTGTAGAACTTATTAACTCTATTGAAGGTGAATCCCGAATCGTGATGGAACATACAGGACGCTATTATGAAGTCCTTGCCCACCAGCTTTCAGAAGCAGATCTTTTTGTCAGTGCAATTAACCCTAAACTTATTAAAGACTTTGATAGCGATTCCCTTCGTAAAGTTAAATCCGATAAAGCTGATGCTGTTAAAATTGCCAGATATGCACTTGACAAGTGGCAGAATCTCAAACAGTATAATGTTATGGATGAATTACGCAATCAGCTTAAAACCATGAACCGTCAGTTTGGTTTTTACATGAAACATAAGACGGCTATGAAGAATAATCTCATCGGCATCCTTGACCAAACCTATCCCGGCGTCAATACCTACTTTGACAGTCCTACTCGCAGCGACGGCAGCCAAAAATGGGTCGATTTTGCATCCACTTACTGGCATGTGGACTGTGTTCGTAAGATGTCCTTAAATGCCTTCATTGACCACTATCAGAAGTGGTGCAAAAGAAAGAAGTACAACTTCAGCCAGTCAAAAGCTGAGGAAATCTATGGAAAAGCAAAGGAACTTGTTCCTGTACTTCCAAAGGATGAAATAACCAAACTCATTATCAAACAGGCGATTGACCAACTTAACAGTGCCTCTGTAACTGTGGAAGAATTGCGTTCTCTTATGGACAAAACAGCCTCTAAACTCCCGGAATATCCCATCGTCATGCAGATGAAAGGCGTAGGCTCATCACTCGGTCCTCAACTAATGGCTGAGATTGGCGATGTTTCCCGTTTCACTCACAAAGGTGCCATTACAGCTAATTATCCGGCAGCAGTTCGCCGTTTACGGAGAAGGCCACCCAGTTGCCCACGTTGGCGGCGTGGTCGCCGATGCGCTCCAGGTATTTGGCAATCATCAGCATATCCAGAACGTCCCGGTCGCTGTCGTCGATGCGGCCCCGGATGCGTTCGAGGAGATTGAATTTTATTTTTTCAAAATACTCGTCCACTACGTCGTCGTAGGCGATGACTTCTTTGGCGTGCTCCAGGCTCCGGGCCTGGAAAGCCTCGACGCTGGATTTGACCATGTAGACCACCGCTTCGCCCATTTTCTGAAAGTCCTGGGTGCGGATGGCCTGAGTGAGCTGACCGGTGAGGACGATCTCGGCGATGTCCAGGGACTGGTCCCCGATGCGGTGCAAGTCGGTCACCATTTTGAGGGTGGCGGAAATGATTCGCAGGTCCGACGCCACCGGCTGCTGCTTCATGATCAGCTGGATGCACATGATTTCGATTTCACGCTCCTTCTGGGAAATCGTATCCTGCAGCTTTACCACCTTCTTTGCCAGCTTCTCGTCGTTGGTGAGGAAGCAACGAACCGCCCGGTCGATGATGTCTTCGCACATACCGCCCATCAGGCAAGTCTGATCGTCTAATTCTCTCAATTCTCCTTGGAATGTATCTCTCATTAACCGAACCTCCCTGTAATGTAATCTTCTGTACGCTTGTCTCTCGGGCTGGAGAAAATCTGATTCGTCTCTCCGTACTCCACCAGGTCTCCCAGCAGGAAGAAGGCGGTGCGGTCCGAGATACGAACGGCCTGCTGCATGTTGTGGGTGACCATGACGATGGTGTACTCCTTCTTCAGCTCCTCCGCCAGATCTTCGATTTTGCCCGTGGAAATCGGGTCCAAAGCACTGGTAGGCTCGTCCATCAGCAGCACATCCGGCTCCACGGCCAGGGCCCGGGCGATGCACAGTCTCTGCTGCTGACCGCCGGACATGCCCAGCGCCGACTTCTTCAGCCGGTCCTTGGTCTCCTCCCAGATGGCCGCCGACTTCAGGGACCGCTCCACGATCTCATCCAGCTCCGTCTTGTTGCGGATGCCGCCGATGCGCGGGCCGTAGGCGATGTTGTCGTAAATGCTCATCGGGAACGGATTCGGCTTCTGGAATACCATTCCAACCTTCCGGCGCAGGTCGGTCACGTCTACGTCGTTTCCCAAAATATTTTTACCCCGGTACTCCAGGGTTCCTTCCACCCGGCAATCCGGAATCAGGTCGTTCATCCGGTTGATGTTCCGCAGGAACGTGGATTTGCCGCAGCCGGATGGGCCGATCAGCGCCGTGATGGAATGCTCCGGAATGTCCATGCTGATTTTCTGAAGAGCTTGGTGCTCGCCGTACCACAGGTCCAGGTCCCGGACTTTGATAATTGGTTCGTTCATGTTCTATCCTCTCTTCTCCTGTATTTTCTTCGCGGTTTTCGAGGCAATCAGGTTCAATGCCAAAGTCAGCGCCATCAGCACAATGGCGATGGCAAATGCGATGTCATAGGCGCCTCGCTCGCTGGCGTAGATGTAAAGTGCTACCGTCAGCGTTGCGGAGGACGACTGCAAAGCCTGCACGAATCCGATCATCTTCAGTCCGAAGCCCGCGGTAAAAAGAAGTGCCGCCGATTCCGAGGTAATCCGGCCCACCGACAAAATGCATCCGGTAATAATGCCGTCCAATGCGCTTGGAAGCACCACGGTTCGAATCATGTGCCACTTGCCGCTGCCCAGCGCCAGGGCCCCTTCCCGGTAGCTTTGAGGAACCGTCAGAAGGCTCTCTCTGGTGTTGCTGATAATGGTTGGCAGCACCATCAGCACCAGTGTCAGTGCGCCGGCCAGAATACCCTGCTTCAGGCCGCCAATCTGAATAAAAATCAGCATGCCCACCAGTCCGAACAGGATGGATGGGATTCCCGTCAGGATTTCCGCGGCGAAGCTGATCAGGTTGGTCAGCTTCCGGCTGGTGGAATACTCCGTCAGGTAGATGGCAGCGCCCACGCCCAGAGGCAGGACGATGATCATCGCCACGAAAATGATATACAGCGTGTTCAGAATATTCGGCAGAATTCCGATGTTTCCGGTGAGGTTGTTCGGCTCCGTGGACAGGAGGTTCCAGGTCAGGCTCGGGATGCCTCGGTACAAAATGTATCCGATAATCATCAGGAGCACCAGACAGGTGATGCCGGAGCACAGCCCCATCAGCCCCCGCAGGAGCCGGTCCATGTTTTTTCTGTGTGTACTCATTATTGTTCCTCCTTCCGGATCACTCTGTGCAGAATCCAGTTAATCATCATGATGAACAGGAACAGCACCAGTCCGATGGAGAACAGGGCCTGTCTCTGCAGCGATCCATAGGATGCGTAGGACATTTCCGAAACGATGGCGGTGGTCAGGAACCGAACGGATTTGAACAGCCCCGGCATGTTCGCCACGTTTCCGGCAACCATGATGATCGCCATGGCCTCGCCCAGCGCTCTGCCCACGCCTTGAATTACCGCTGCCGCCACACCGCTCTTTGCGGCCCGCAGGGATACGCGGAACCATGTCTCCGTGTAGTTGGCCCCCAAAGCCAGCGAGGCTTCTTCATACTCTCTCGGCACGGCCCGCAATGCGGTGGCCGACACGCTGATGATGTACGGTAAAATCATAATCGTCAGGACCACGATGGCGGAGAACAGGGTGGCGCCGGAGGACAGGTGAAACGCCCTCTGCACGCCCGGTACCAATACGGTCATGCCCACCAGGCCATATACGACGGACGGAATTCCTGCCAGAAGCTCTACCGCTCCCTGAATAACCGATGCGATTCTCGGGGGTGCGGCTTTCGCCAGAAACATGGCGGTAAAAATACCAATCGGTATTCCCAGGATTACCGCTCCCGCCGTGCCGTAGACACTGGTCAGGATGAATGGCAGGATGCCGAACTGATTCTGACCGGATTTCCAGGTGGTACCGAACAGGAACTTGATCGGTCCGATTTGGTGAATGGCCGGAATTCCGGAGATAATCAGGTACACGCTGATCAGCAGCACGAAGGCGACGCTGACGAAACCACAGAACAGGAACAGTCCGTGTATTGCGTTTTCCATTAAATCTTTTTTCTTCTTCATCTTACGATTCGCTTTCTATAACTTATGTTTCCCCAGTCTGTACGCTCGGCAGCGTGTGCCGAACGAATCTTTTTTTGGGAAATTCCCTATAAAGAAGAAAGTCGTGTGGCCCAGCGCCCCACGACTTTCCGGAATGGTTCGGCTTTATTCGCTTACCGGAACTGCACCGGCGTTACGGATGAGGTCTGCCGCATCTTTCGATGTTGCGAAATCGTAGAACTTCTGTGCTTCTTCGGAAAGCTTTCCGTCTTTCTTGGTGATGAAGCAGAACGGACGCTGCAGCTTGTAGCTTCCATCTTTGATGGTGTCTTCAGTGCAGGTTACGCCGTTGACTTTGATTCCCTGAATCTTGTCCTGACCTTCTACTGCGGAGAAGGATGCGTATCCGATTGCTTTCTCATTGCTGCCGACTGCGGAGATTACCGCACCGGTGGATGTCAATTCCTGTTCCAGCTTGCACTTGTCTTCGGTGCCGGTTGCACTTTCGAAGCCGTCTCTCGTACCGGATCCGGACTCTCTGCCGATGCAGGAGATCTTCCCGCCTTTACCGCCGACCTGGCTCCAGTCTGTGATCTTTCCGCTAAAAATGTCTGATACCTGCTGAGTTGTCAGATCCTTTACACCGTTCTTTGCATTGACGATTACGGAGATTCCGTCCAGTGCGATGACCTTCTGTTCCAGTCCGTCCTTCTCGTCATCCTTCAGTGCTCTGGATGTCAGGCCGATGTCGGTGTTTCCGTTCTTGGCCTCTTCGATTCCGGTACCGGATCCGGTTGGATCGTATGTTACCTTTACGCCCTCGTTATCCTTCTGATACTGTTCCGAAAGAGCGCCCATCACTTCTTCCATGGAAGTGGAACCGTTCGTGCTGACCGTCGCACTCTTTTCCTTGCTGCCGCATCCTGTGAGAGCAGCTACGCCCATCAGACCGGTGAGGCCCAGGGCGATCAGTTTGAGATTTCTTTTTTTCATCTTTCTTTCTCCTTTACTTCTTTCCCTTTTCAATTGTTTTCTTGTCTGTTTTCTGATTACAGGTATAAGTATAGGGGGATTTCGTAAAGTCTGTTATCGAGGTAAGGTAAAAAGAAAGTAAAGGATGGGGTGGGAATGTAAAGCGGGCTTGCCCGGCCCGCTCCCCCTACACTACTTTCAGCAACGAGAAATCCGCAAACTGCGCCTGCTGAAGCTCGGAAATCTTAATGCTCTGGGCGGTTTCCTCCAGGTTGTACAGGTGATCCACTTCCTGGGCGATGCGTTCCATATCCAAACCCAACGACGACTCGAAAGACATCAATAGATTCACCCCCGGGATGAACCCCAGGTTCCGATAAATATCCGTCTTCCCGTTGAATTCATTACGATAGAACTCGGAAGAGGTTTCATGATACCAAAGTCCCAAATGCTCCCACAGAAAAATGGCTCCCGTTTCCGGATGAATCAGGAGGAAATCCGGACGAATGAATTTTCCCGGCGCATATTCAATGGGATACTCATAGATTACGTAGAAACCGGCTGCGCTGAACCGCTCATAGAGAAGCGCTTCCACGCGGCTCCGAACGGCCGTTCCGTCGAATGTCAGGATTTTCAAATTCTCCGAGTAGTGCACCGGGATTTTCGCTTTATGGGCCTGCATCGCTTGGAAGCGGCGCCAGACGGGATCCTTTTCCGGATGCAGTGCGTACTCCGTCGGACGTGCCGGACGATAATGCTTGGGAAGAGCTGCTTTTATGGCGGCGGACGTCGGCTCACGGTACTTTTCGAGGAAGGACTCCATTGCTTTGATGTTCTTCTCCAGCACCTCCAGCATCGCCCGGCAGAACCGAAGCTCCCGGATGCCGCGCACCGTCTCGTTCTCGGTCCCGCCCAGATAGACTTCCTTTCCCTTCTTCTTACCGTAATAATAAGCGCGCCCGTTCTTGATGCATATCCGCAGCGTCATTTTGTCGTACTTCATCAGCACCTTCTGCCGCTGAAGGTATCGCTTCCGCAACAGCCGATTCTCGTCCAGGCCGGCCTTCACGTATTTCGAACATTGAACCATTTTCTCGCTCCTTTCTTACTTGCGTTGGATGTATTTGTCCGCAAATCTCTTGCGACCCTCTTCTTACCTCCATTATCGCAAATGCAGCGCGCCCATGCATCATATTTCGTTCGAGAAAAATCGAGATTTTGCTTATTGCAAAATCTCGTCCGATGTTCCCATCTTTCTCTTGCTTTCTAATATGTTTGTCCTGGATTTCTTGCCAGACTCCCATGTGCCTAGATTTTTTGAGCGAGTTCACGCTAATCTCCCCCAAAAGCTCATTTAGCGTGAATCCATTTTTGCAAATCTGCCGGAATTCTAATTTTCAGCCGGTCCTTCCGAGAAATTTTCACGCTAAATCGTCATTTTCGCCCAAAAAGCGTGAACTTCTTTTTTGCAGTAATTTTTTTCTGCTGCTCAACGCCCCTTTCCACGGAATTTCTCAAAAACCGTTCACGCTATTTTGCCGTTTTTCCCGTTTTAGCGTGAACTCGCCTCGTTTTTCTAGGCATATGAGAGTTTCACCATAAAAATACCTCTATTTCACCCCAGGCGACCGGCGCACCCCAGGCGACCGGTCGGCGCCATCACCAAAGTAAGGTCCGCCCTTGTCCCAAGGGCGCCCCATTGCCATTCGGCAGACGCAAATGGCCCGCCGGGCGTTCCCGGCGGGCCATCACTTGCACACTTGTTTGCTTGTAAACTTGCACACTTGCTTGCCTGTTATTTATATTCTTTATCCCATCTCTCGAAGTAGTCAATCTGCATCGCGTGCTTCACCGCAGCCAGCGTCTTCTCCGCAGTGGCTACCGCATCTGCGGTGCCGGCTCTCAGAATCTCAATAACTTCTTCCGGATGCTGCTCGTAGTACGCTCTCTTTTCCCGGATTGGGGTCAGGAACTCGTTCAGCACGTTGAACAGGAATTTCTTTACCTTTACGTCCCCCAGGCCGCCTCGGGTGTAGTGCTCCTTCAGCTCGTCCAGGTTCTTGTACTCCGGCAAGAACTTTTCAAAATCCTCATCGCTGCAGAAGGCATCCAGGTACTGGAATACGGTGTTTCCTTCCAGGTGGCCCGGATCGCTGACCTTCAGGTGAGTCGGGTCGGTGTACATTCCCATGACCTTCTTTTTCAGCACGTCCTCCGGATCCGACAGGTAGATGGTATTCCCGAGAGATTTGCTCATCTTCGCCTGGCCGTCCGTTCCCGGCAGTCTCATGCAGGACTGGTTCGGAGGCAGATAGATTTCCGGCTCGATCAGCACTTCGCCGTATACGTAATTGAAACGGCGCACGATTTCCCGGCACAGCTCCAGCATCGGCTCCTGGTCCTCGCCCACCGGAACGGTGGTGGCCATGAAAGCGGTGATATCCGAAGCCTGGCTCACCGGATAGTTGAAGAAGCCCATCGGGATGTTATCCCCAAAACCTCTCATCTGAATTTCGGATTTGATGGTCGGGTTCCGCTGCACGCGGGACACGGTCACCAGGTTCATGTAATACATGGTCAGCTCGTGGAGCTGCGGCACCAGGGACTGAATCATAATGGAAGTCTTTGACGGATCGATGCCCACAGCCAGATAATCCATGGCCACTTCCATCACGCTCTCCCGCACCTTCTGCGGATTCTCCGCGTTGTCCGTCAGCGCCTGGGCGTCCGCAATCATGATGAACATCTTGTCGAACTCCGGATCCTTCTGAATCTCCAGCCGCTGTCTCAGGGAACCTACGTAATGTCCAATATGTAATTTACCGGTCGGTCTGTCGCCGGTCAGCATAACTTTACCTGCCATAATTTTTTCCTCCTCATAAAAACACGTTGCGATTGTCATAGTTTACCGTTTTGCCGGGTTACCATCGCCGATGTTCCAGGGCGGCCGGGTAAATTGCCGTATTTTTCATAGCACCTTTCTCCTGTATCTTATAGATTATAGTGTGTCGATCATCTCCCGATGAATTTTGCGGGAATAGACGATCGAGAGTGTCAAGCCCACAATCTCCGCGATTGGGAATGCCAGCCACACGTAGGTGACCTCCCCCAGGCGGGACAGCAGGAACGCTGCCGGAAGCAGCACTACCAGCTGACGAATGATGGAAATATTCATGCTGTAAATGCTTTTTCCCAGAGCTTGGAATACACTCCCTTTCATTATAGCATAGCCGGCCAGTGGAAAACCAACAGAAATAATTCGAAGTGCCGGGATACCGATGGCCAACATTTTATCCGAGGCATCGAAAATGCCCAGGAAGACGTTCGGAATCACCCAGAACAGAAGCATTCCCACCGTCATGATTATCACCGCGTACCGGGTACTGAGCCGGGATGCTTCCAGAAGGCGGTCCTTCTTCCGAGCACCGTAGTTGTACGCGACAATCGGAACCACACCGTTGTTCAGTCCGAACACCGGCATAAAGATAAAGCTCTGAAGCTTGAAGTAGGCACCGAAGGTGGCCACCGCCGTGGAGGAGAATGCCCCCAAAATCAGGTTCAAGAAGAATACCATCACCGAGCCCACCGCCTGCATGATGATGGACGGTACGCCGATCTGGTAGATTTCCTTAATGATATGAAGATCCGGGCGGAAGCCCTTCATGCTGATCTTCAGTTCCGTATTTTTCTTAATGTTCAGGTACACACCCAGCATCGCCGCAAACGTCTGTCCGAAGACCGTTGCGATGGCCGCACCGGCAACGCCCAGTTTCGGCGCACCCAGCAATCCGAAAATCAGAATCGGGTCCATAATAATGTTGATAATCGCACCGCTTCCCTGAATCAGCAGGATGTAGGATGTTTTGCCCGTGCTCTGCAGCAGCCGCTCCACGCACAGCTGCAGGAATACCATGATGGACAGTGTGCAGACGATGCTCAGATAGGTGGAACCGTATTCTATAATCTGTGCATCCTTTGTCTGGAACGCGATGAACGGATGCGCCGCCATGCCGATCAGCAGGAACAGCAGATACGTTGCAAAGGCCAGAAAAATTCCGTTCTGCGCCACTTTATTGGCCCGGTCGAAATGTCTCGCCCCCAAATACCGAGAAATCAAGGCGCTCATGCCCACCGCCGTACCGATGGCAAACGCCAGAATCAGCGCCTGAATCGGGAAGCACATGGACACCGCCGTCAGGGCGTTTTCGTTAATCCAAGACACGAACATGCTGTCCACAATGTTATACGCCGCCTGAACGAACATGGAAATCATCAGCGGAAAAGACATCTTCAGCAGAAGTCCCTTCACCGGCGCATACCCCATTCGATTTTCCGGCTGTAAATTCTCTTCACTCATCATTTCTTTACTCAAACTAAATCTCAACCTCTCTCCTTTTGTTTTCTTCTCATATATATTACCTTTTATTTTAACACATTTTTCCTTTGGTATGGGTAAAATAAAATATTATCAGGCGGGAGCGGCCGGAAACCTTCGGACGAGGCGAACTTTTTTTACTGAAAATCTCATGCAAAATCCGCATGGGTAATTCAAAAAACACTCTAATTTAGTGTCGGAAATTGTACTCGGAATACAAATTTGTGTCCAAAATTGCACGGTTTTCCATACAATTCAAAGGTTTTTCTAACTTCTTTAATTTTTATAACAAAATTTTTTAAAATTTTTTGTTGACAATCACAGAAACTTGTTTTAAACTAATCCCATCAGTCAGAGAGTTGGTTGGAATAAGTTTTTATCTCTGACGGGAATTTGAAACTGAATCTATAAAATAGGAGGTTGCATTCATGAAACAATTCACAGCAATGCTGAGCACTATTGACGGTTATGTGTGGGGCATCCCCATGCTGGTACTCATTATCGGAACCGGTCTGCTTCTCACCGTGAGAACCGGCGCGCTGCAGTTCTGCAAATTGGGTAAGGCGCTGAAGTACATGGTTCACAACGAGGAAGGCGGCGAAGGAGAGGTCTCCAGTTTCGCAGCACTGACCACCGCACTGGCGGCCACCGTTGGAACCGGTAACATCGTCGGCGTTGCCACCGCAATCTGCACCGGCGGACCGGGCGCATTGTTCTGGATGGAAGTTGCCGCTTGCGTAGGTATGGCCACCAAGTATTCGGAAGGCCTCCTGGCGGTAAAATACCGTGTTCTGGACGAAAACGGCAGAGCGCTGGGCGGACCGTTCTACTACATCGAAAGAGGTCTGGGGCCGAACTGGAAATGGCTGGCAAAGCTCTTCGCTTTCTTCGGCGCAGCAGCCGGCATCCTGGGAATCGGCACCATCACTCAGGTGAACTCCATCACCTCCGCAGTGGGCCGGGTATTCGATCCGGAAAGCAAGCACATTGCATTCTCCATCGGCGACCACTCCTACACTTGGACCACCACCATCGCTGCAATCGTCGTAACCGCACTGGTGGCACTGGTTGTCATCGGCGGCATCCAGAGAATCTCTTCCGTAGCATCTCTGGTTGTTCCGGCAATGATGGTACTGTACGTTTCCGCATCCGTTGCAATTTTGATTTATAACTACGCTGCAATCCCGGCAGCAATCACCACCATCGTAAAGAGCGCATTCGGTATGGATGCGGTTGCCGGCGGTGCACTGGGTGCCATGATTGCCGCAATGCAGAAGGGTGTTGCGAGAGGTATTTTCTCCAACGAATCCGGCCTGGGTTCCGCACCGATCGCGGCAGCGGCAGCGCAGACAAAGGAACCGGTTCGTCAGGGTCTGGTATCCATGACCGGTACTTTCCTGGACACCATCGTCATCTGCACCATGACCGGTCTGACCATCGTCCTCACCGGCTCCCACAATGTGGGTCTGGAAGGCGTAGACGTAACCATTCGTGCTTTTGGCCAGGGACTTCCTTGGAGTGAAACCGTGGGCGCCATCCTGCTGATGGTCTGCCTGGCAGTATTCGCATTCACCACCACACTGGGCTGGGACTACTACGGCGAGCGCTGCTTGGAATACTTCACCAATAAAAACATGAAAGCCGTAAAGGCATACCGTTACCTGTACATTCTGGCGGTTCTCATCGGTCCGTTCCTCACACTGGAATTCGTATGGACCTTCGCCGACATCTTCAACGGCCTGATGGCGTTCCCGAACTTGGTTGGACTCCTGGGACTCAGCGGTGTCGTTGCGGCAGAAACCCGCAGCTACTTCAAGCGTCTGAACGCAGGCGAAATCGACGAGGGCGAGAAGTTCCGCAAGAAGCAGAAGAACGCAGCATAACGCATTCATATCATTTCCTATATCATCACACAATTTGATGAAAGAACCCCGGGGCGTCCTCCATAATGACCCCGGGGATTCTTTCGTTCTTTTTTCTATTCTTCTTCTCTACTACTTCAGCTGCTTCTGCATCATCCGGTGGCTCTCAATGATCAACAATTGCTCTTTAATGTCCAGCCCGCCGTTGTACCCCGTCAGCCGCCCCCGGGATCCGATGACCCGGTGGCAGGGAATCACCAGCGGCAGCCGGTTGTGGTTCGCCGCGATGCCCACCGCTCGCCAGGCTTTGGGGCTGCCGGCGGCTTCGGCGATTTCCCGGTAGGTGCGGGTTTCGCCGTAGGGGATGTCCAGCATGGCACACCACACGTCTTCCTGGAAGCGGGTGCCTTCCATGCGAATGGGAAAGGTGAATTCTTCCCGCTCTTCTTCCAGGTATTCCTGTATCTGCCGGCAGGCCTTCTTCAGGACGGGGGCAACTTCAGCGCAATTCAGGTTGCTCCCGTTGTAGACCGGGCCTTCGTCGGCGGGGAGACCGCTTCCCTCGAAACAGATGAAGGGGAAGGGGTCTCGGAGGAACGCAATTTCCCGAATCTCCCGTTGATTCCCTTTGATTTTTAGTTTTCCGATGATTCCCGTATCATAGATGATTGTTTCCATCCGCCCTTCCCGGTTTTCCTGCATTTCGACCTCCTTTTTTTATCAATCCGTTCGTTGGAGCCATTGTATCACAAGATTTGCGCCGGTAAAGGGGCTCGGGACAAAAAGGACTTTTTCCGCAGATAAAAGTACGAAACCGCCCGAAACGTAAACTTCCGATTCGTATGCAAGTCCATCCGGTTTTCGCTTCAATATAAGTATAAGTCCGAGTCAAAAGGCGCAGCTCTACTCATATTATCCAAAACTATAACGTGCAATCTCATATGTCTAGAAATTCAAAGACAGTTCACGCTTTTTGACAGAAAACGCGGATTTAGCGTGAATGCAATTCGCTGTTTTTGCCAAACTCTAATTTTGAAACGTCGGATTACCACCGGCGATTCACGCCAAAACGAGGATTCCCTCCCCAAAAGCGTGAACTTTTTTCAGAGGATGGTTTGTGCGAAGAAAATTTCATGGCGAAACCGTGTACAGCCAAAAAAATATTCACGCTAATCAGCAAAAATGGTAAAAACAGCGTGAAGTCGTCTTGAATTTCTAGATTTATTTCATTATATATGCCTAATTAATTCCAATCGTCGGACGAGCACCTGTGGAAGATACGATTATACCCCAAAGAAAAACTGAAGAACAAAAACCCGGTCAATGCATTTGCATTGACCGGGTTTTCTCCTCTTGGAGCTGCTGGCGAGAATCGAACTCGCAACCCCTTCATTACGAGTGAAGTGCTCTACCATTGAGCCACAGCAGCATGTTCGCAACTGAATTGCCCTATAAGTATACACGAATGAAGAGGTAATTGCAAGGGAAAGCCCCTTTATTTTTCTTATTCGATGTCCTTGATATTGCCAAAAGCCAGTCCCACATAACCGTCGGCGTACGCGGCCGCCACCATCTCGCCCGCGCTGTTCATGTACACCAGGGTGCCGGACGACTTCTCCACAAAGGTGAAATTTTTCTTTTTCAGCGCCGCGAGGTACTTCTGATAGGTTTTCTTCCCAGCTTTGTACTGAACGGAGGTCACCCCGTCGGCCTTCCGGAACTTGCCGCGCTTCCCGTAGAGCGCTCCAAAATCCGGAATTTTATATCCTTTATAATGCTTCGGCACCGTGATTCTGCACTTCAGGGCAATGCCGTTTCGCACCGCCGTAACGGTGCAGGTTCCACCCTTTAGCGCAGTCACCGTTCCCTTCTTGGAAACCGTCGCCACCTTCTTGTTTCCGGACTTCCACCGAATGCGGCCCTTCCCGCCGGTCACCTTCAGCCGGAAGCTCCGGGAATTGTAGACGGTAATTTTCTTTTTATTCAGCCGCGGATTCACTACGGTCACCTTGCAGGCGTATTTTTTCCCGCCAAAACGAGCGACCACCTTGCAGGTCCCGCTTTTCCGGCCTTTCACCACGCCCTTGCCATTCACCGTGGCCACTTTCTTGTTAGAGCTGCTCCACTTCACGCCGGTTTTCGCCCCCACCAAAACATTGGTGAACCGGGCCTTCTTCCGAATGGTTTTCTTCTTATACTTCAGCCCCTTCGGCTCCACCGTCACCTTGCACACCGCCCGGCTGCCCGACGGAAAAACCGCGCTCACTTCGCACTTGCCGGCCCACTTCGCCGTGACCGTTCCATTTTTGTCCACCGCCGCAATCCCGGCATTGTCGGACGCCCAGGTCACGTTGACCGGCAAACCTTCCGGCTGGGTATTCGCTAAAACCAATTTCTTTTTCGCCTTGTACTTCAAGTTCAGCGCGGCCGGGAGCTCCCCGGATTGCGCCTCGGTCGGCGGATTTTCTTCCCCTTCCTCCGGCTCCTGTCCTTGACTTTCTTGACCTTCAGCAGTTGTTCCAAGCTGCCTGTTGCTACCTTTATCAGTTGCCGACCCCACCTCTGCAGCTGCAAAAGCCGGAATCACAGACACCGTCAAAATTCCTGCGAGGACCATTGCTAGAATCCGTTTCATATTCTGTCCTCCACTTACAACTATTCAGGTTAACACGTCTTAATTGGAGTATATCAGAGCCGCCGCCCCTCTGCAAGAGCGGCGCCAACATGAACGGCTGCCGGTCGCCTACGGTCTCGTTGTTCGTATTTTTTTACAGAGCGTTCTTTTACAAAATTATACGGTGCATCTCACGATGTACAGTCCATCCTGATAGGTGTCCACGTAAATGTATCCGCGGTCGTCCACCAGAACGTCTTCGGCGATGCCGATGTGCGGTCCCGGGAACAGCGTGCCGTCCTCGATGTCGAACCAGGTGCCTTCCGGATCCGGCGGCATGAAGTAGGCGATTTCCTTTGGAACAAACGGATCCGATACGTCGTAGACGCGGAGGCCTGCCTGGAAGTGGCAGTTGTAGACTCTGTCGTCTCTCTGCTCCAAGCAATCCTGCGGTGCGGCATCGTACATGTTGTGCGGACCGAATACCACCCGCTGGCCGTCGATGATATTGAAGTTCTCGCCGTGGCACTTTTTGTATTCTTCCGGAACTTCCGGATACGGGAATACGGAAATCAGGGACGGGTTCTCCTTGTCGCCGGTCTCGATCATTCCGATCATGTTCATCGGCTGGCTGGTGATTTTGTGGAACATGCCATCCTCACGGTTCGGATCGAAGTACCAAGGACGCTCACCCTCGGTGGTTACGATGGCGAACGGTCTGTCGCCCAAAGGCATTGCGGTGTGCACTGCTGCGCCGGACTGGCCGTTGGAGAACGGCGGGTTCAGCGGAACATTGCCCAGCAGTCTCGGACGGGTTTTGTCCTTCACGTCAATCATGCAGAATCCCACGTTCGGGAACGCCGCATAGACGATGTCGTTTCTCTCGGTGATGGCGTGGCCGTTCGGCAGCTTCATGAACGGCTCGGTTCCGAATTCCGGAATGTCCGATGCCTTCTTGTTGCCCAGATACTGGCCGTCTGCCCACCAGCTGCCCACCTCAACCGGATGAGTCGGGTCCTCCAGGTCGATGATGCGCAGGATGTATCCCATATAATTTCTTTTACTGCCCATGATGTACGCATATCTTCCGCCATCATAGTAGCTCCGGTGCACGCCCGGACCGTCTTCACATTCGAACTGGCCCAGGAACTTCGGATTCCATGGATCCTCGGCGATGTCGTAGATTTTGAAACCGCCCCAGAACGGCTGCTCGTGGGTTCCGTGGAGCACCCGCAGGGTTCCGCCATAGCAAGCAATCAGCTTTCCGCCGGCCACCTGAATCTTCGCCAGGGACTGACCGTCGTGGACCTCGCTGACCCAGTCGCCCTCGACCCACTTGGACACCGGATTCTTCGGATCTGTCACTTCAATAATATTAAAACCATTATCCCGGAAGCACGCCGAATAGATAAAATATCTTCCATCTTCTGTGCGATGCATCCCCATCTGGAATCCCGGCTTCTTGTTCAGGTCGTTGTAGCCGACAAATTCCATGTTCTTCAGCAGCATTTCGGTTCTTCTGCTCATGAATTTCCTCCTTATGATCTTTTTTTCTCCAATCCCTTCCACTAAAAAAAGGATACCTTCGATAACTCGATGATATCCTTTTTGTCATTCAATTGGAAATGCGATTTTTGAGGGGGAGGTTATGCAAAAAAAGCATTACCTCTCGTCCGACACGTCCGACTCCACGAACGGGACCGTTTGGCGCAGTTCTTCGGGGTCGTCTGCTGCCTCCGGCAGTGCGGTCACGCCTCCGGCTCCTTTTGGGAAACTCGTGCCTCGATGAATTTCCGAAAACGCTCCAATGCCGGATTGCCGCTGTCCTTCCGCTGAATCATCCGAACCGGCAGTTCCGGTTCTCCCTCCAGTGGGATGGCCACCGTCTCCGGACCGGCGATATCCTCCATGGAATTGTGGAGAATCATCACTCCGTAATTCATGTCCACTTCCAGCAGCGCGGTGGTGACGGAAGATACGCTTTTGGCAATGTGGGGGGCGAATCCGTATTGCAGGCACAATCCCATGGTCCGGTTGAACCCAAAGCGAGACTGGGACGCATCCACCACGATAAAACCTTCGGACCGCAAGTCCTTCACGGAAACCTTTTCCTTCGACGCCAGCGGATTGTTCCGGTTCATGAAAACACAGTCGTGGTCCCAAGAAATAACGGTCCCGGTCAGCTGTTCCTTGTACACCTCCGGGAAATGCACCAGAATTCCGCAGTCCAGTTCCCCTTCCTGAATCTGATCGAAGGCGGCGGATTCACTGGTGTTTCTGAAATCGATTTCCACATCCGGGTTTTCCTCCGCGAACTGCCGGATCATTCGGCCGGTGCTCCCGGCCCGGATGCCGTCCTCCAGAATTCCGATGGCGAGCTTCTCCCGCTCCGCGCTGAAGCGCTTGGCATCCTGCATCAGCTCGTTGTATTCGCTCAGTATCCGTTCGCAGTGTCGGAGCACGTTCTGCCCGGCAGGGGTCAGCTTCGGATTTACCTTGTCCCGCTGAATCAGCTTGACGCCGATTTCTTTTTCCATGCTCTCAATCATTCGACTGAAGGCGGGCTGGGACATGTACAGCTGCTTTGCCGTCTTGGAAAAATTCAGGGTTTTGGATAATTCCAGGAAACCTTTCATCTGTTTGATGTTCATATTCGCACCTATTTCTCTACCAGACCGTAGCCAAAAATATCCTTGCTCTTAATCGGATACCCGTTTCGCTTGCACTCACCCTTCCACGTCTTCTCGTCCTTGCCGGTAAAACCGGAATTTCCCTCAATGGTGTAGACTTTTCCTCGGAACACCGAGGCCACCAGTCCCACGTGATCCACGGAGCCGTCGTGCTCCCAGTCGAAGAAGATGATATCTCCGGCTTTCGGCGTGTACCCGTCTCCCTGCTCGTGATACCGATCCCGATCCCGGAACCAGTTCACTTGCTGCGGCACGTAGCAGGACATGGGTACCTTTCCGTCATCGATCAAACCGTTCTGATCGGCGCACCAGGAAATGAAGCAGGCGCACCAATCTACATGGGAGTCAAAGCCGTACCACTGCCAGAACTTCTTCCCGCCGTAGTTTCCCAGCTGGGTGCGAGCGGTTTCCACCATAGGGGCATCTCCGTCCAACACCGTTCCGCCGGATTTCAGCAGGTTGGTTACGTACCGGCCGCCCAGAACTAGGTTCATTCCCAGGAGGCAAAGGATGATGATCATCAGGGACCGCCTCCGGATTCGCTGCTGCTTCTTCTTTCGCTGCGCCTTGCGGGCGGCCCGAATGCGCCGCTCCGCGTAGCGGCGCATCACTTCATCGTCGCCACTTTCCAGGGCTCGCAGCTCTTCCGGCGTCAGCTGCACCTGCGGGCTGCTTGCTGTTTTCTTCTTTTTCTTCCGTTTCTTCTTTGTATTAAACATCTGTGTACCTTTTCTGATTCATCTTTTTGTTGACGCTGCAGCAGCTCATTGGCTGATTTCCGAATTCCTTGGAATTGGATTTGCCCAGTCGCTCAAGGTACTCTTTCCATGATTTTTTAAGCTTTGCGAATAATTTCAACGTTAATCTCCTCCCCTACTTTAACAATTTATTGTACCACTTTGAACAGAAAAAAATTGATATAAATGTGAAAAATATAATCTGCGGCTCAGCCGCCGAGCGGGCCGCCTTCTCACTTTTTTCCGGCCCGGGGTTCGCGCTCCGAAACCGAGCTCATTGGCTTTACGGGCAGGCGGGCGCGAACCCTGCCGGCGGCCGGGCCGCCATCTTCCTTTTTTCCGGCCCACGGTTCGCGCACCGAAACCGAATTCATTGGCTTTGCGGGCAGGCAGGCGCGAACCTTGCCGCCGATCGGGCCGCCTTCTTCCTTCTTTCAGGCCCGTGGTTCGCGCACCGAAACCGAATTCATTGGCTTTGCGGACAGGCAGGCGCGAACCTTGCCGCCGGCCGGTCCGCCTTCACCACTTTTTTCAGGCCCGCGGTTCGCGCTCCGAAACCGAGTTCATTGGCTTTGCGGACAGGCGGGCGCGAACCCTGCCGGCGGCCGGGCCGCCTTCACCACTTTTTTCAGGCCCCCAGTTCGCGCTCCAAAACCGAATTCATTGGCTTTGCCGGCAGGCAGGCGCGAACCTTGCCGCCGATCGGGCCGCTTTCTTCCTTCTTTCAGGCCCGCGGTTCGCGCTCCGAAACCGAGTTTATTGGTTTTGCGGGCAGGCAGGCGCGAACCTTGCCGGCGGTCGGGCCGCCTTCACTACTTTTTCAGGCCCGTTGTTCGCGCACCGAAACCGAATTCATTGGCTTTGCGGACAGGCAGGCGCGAACCTTGCCGCCGGCCCAGCGGCCGGCGGCAAATAGAAAAGGGAGCTTGCGCCGGCGCAAGCTCCCCACATCTTAAAATCCCAATTAATTACCCCTACTCAATTACATGCTTCTGGATTTCCGGGTGGCGGCGGACACGCACTTGATAGTCGCCGCACGGAAGCCGTTGTCTTCCAGGACTTCACATCCTTCAATCGTGGTTCCGGCCGGGGAAGTCACCATGTCCTTCAGCTGACCCGGGTGCATCCCGGTATCCTTCAGGAGTTTCGCAGACCCCAGCACCGTCTGGATTGCCAGCTCGTAAGCCACATCTCGGGTCAAACCTTCTTTTACGCCGCCATCGGCCAATGCCTCCACGAACATTGCCACGTAGGCCGGGCCGCCGCCGGAAAGACCGCAAGCCGCATCCAGATCGTAGGTTTTTACCCAGGTGATGGTACCGATAGACTCAAAGAGCTTCGTGGCAAAATCCCGCTCCGCATCCGTCAGGTCGTTTTCCTTGCTGCATGCGAACGCCCCTTCAAAAACAAGGGCCGGGGTATTCGGAAGCAGCCGCAGAATACGAAATTCTTTTACCGCGCAGGCATCCCGGAGACGCTCCACGGACACTCCCGGAAGGATGGACAGCATCGCCTTGCCCTGCAGTCCCTTGCCGGTCTGCGCCATGGCCTCCAGCATCTGCTGCGGTTTTACCGCCAGCAAGGTCACGTCCGTGTTCGCGGTGACATCTTCATCGTCCTTCGCCACCTTCAGGCCGAACTCCTCCGCCGCTTTCCGCGCCGACTCCTTGATATCGTAGACCAGCACGTCTTCCTTTGCCAGAACGCCGCTGGCCACCGCACCTTTCACGATGGCACCGCCCATGTTTCCGAATCCAATTACGCCAAATTTCATCTCAAGTACCTTCTTTCTGTTTCTAAATTAGAACTGTTCTCCCTCAAATTCCAAAATCCGATCGTATTCCGCCTGCCCAAAGAGCTTCACGTAATCCTGCACCGCCTTCCGGATGATTTCATCGGCACTCTCCGGGAACGCCTTCTGAATCTCATCGGTGATGGTGTAGTAGATGTGCGCCGTGTGGTAGTCGAAATCCCGCATGGCCGAAGTGCCCAGCTCCTGTTTCTTCCGGTTCATCTTCTCCAGGTCTTCCTCCGTCAGCGGCTGCCCCCAGTCGAACTCGCAGCGCTTACCGCCCCAGCTCATGGTCGGCACATTCGGTGTACAGACGAAATCCTCGCAAAACCCCTCGTACACCGCTTTGTCCACGTTCACGCAGTACTCCCGGCCGTACTCCAACAGGTCGTACTTGTTCCAGGCATCGCACCACGCACATTTGGCAATGTAACTCTTCAGGGTTGGCTCCGTCTCGTCGTATCCGAACTCCATCTGGCCTTCATAATCCGGCTTCCACTCACCGTAGGCTTGGTTGGTCCACAGGGTAATCGGGTCCCCGTTGGCCTTCGCCCGAGCCGCCATCCGCACGCCTCGCTCCCGACCGTACCGAATCATTCCTTTCTGGATGACCTCCCGGCCCTTCTCGCCCTCGGTTTCCACCGTGTATTTGCAAAGCAGTGCGAACACGATTGCTTGATTTTCAATTCTCAGCATTTGCCTACCTCCTTGGTTGCTTATTAGTACTCACTATACGCTTTTCTGTCCCGCATTTCAATATTTTGCAGAAAAATTTATCCTATGTACCAAATTATATGCCTTCTCGCCCGCTTCCTCAACCGTTAATCCATCGATAAAAAGAATTCCATCCCGCGCCGGTTATCGATTCTATCAATAAAAGAAAACGCTGCTGCAGCAAAAGCCCCGCAGCAGCGTTTTCTCAATTCGATTCTATTTCACTCTATTCCACACGTTCCAACAGCACTTCCGCATTTCGACAACAGGCCATGCCTGAATCATTTCCATCCACTCCGCTGTGGATGATTTTTCGTTTCTCGCCTTTTTCCATCATCTGAACAGCTTCCCGGATTGCGTTTCCTTCCAGGACTCCGCCGCCGATGGTGCCAATACGGTTTTCGGAGGAATAAACCAGCATCTTAGTTCCCGGATTCCGGGGCGAACCGCCGCCGTTATCCACCAATGTGCACAGGATCCCGGCGGCGGGATGCAGGGCCTGACGCCCCAGCATCTCCCGGCTGTAGGAACACACCTCTTCCGCTCCGGAATTCTGCAGCTGAATCAGTTCCGCCATCACCGACACACCAATCTCCGCCGGGGTTTTCGCCCCGATGTCCAGGCCTACCGGCGAGTGGAGCTTTTCAAAATGTACTTCCTCAATCCCTGCCTGTACCAGATTACTCCGAAGCGCTGCGATTTTCTTCGGACTGCCCAGCATCCCCACATAGGAGTAGGGTTTCCGGAAAATCTCCTCCAGGCAGTCTTGATCCATTTTATGCGCCCGCGTCATCACCAAATATTTGCAGTCGCCCGTATTTTCTAATTCCCTGATAGCTTCCCGAAATGGTTTGCACACCACCCGATCCGCCCCGGCCTCCTCTGCCTGCTTCGCGTATTCCTCCCGGTCTTCCAGAACCGTCACGTCCATGCCCAGTAGCTTTGCCATCTGAAGACACGCCAGGGCTACGTGTCCGGCGCCGCAAATAATCAGACGTGATTCCGGTTTCAACACTTCTGCCAGCCATCGCATGCCGGCCAGGTCCACGACTCGGTTCTGCTCACACCGCATCCAATTCCAAACTGCCGGATTCTCCAAATCCTCCTTCTTCAGTCGGCAATCCTCATTCCACCATATGATTTCTTTTCCGGAAAGAATGACTTTATCGCCTCTTTCCTCGTCCAACGAGCTAAGCACCAGCCCGCGACCTCCGTTCTGGAGCACTGCTTGAATCCCTTTGAAAAAATCCTTCATCTAATTCTCCTTCTGCCGGTCGAAATACCGGTACAACACTTTTGTGAACGGCGGAATATCCGTTTTCTGTGCCGCTTTCCAACGTCGCTCCTTCAGCTCCCACTCTTTCTCGATACATTCCCGTGCATCCAGAATCAGTTCTTCCGGCGTCACCTTCACTCCGGTGCGCTCTTCCGTCATCTTAGCCAGGAGCTCGAAACTTTCCGGATTATCCAGCAACGCAAAAGAAGTGAAGATGCAAAGCCCCAGATTCTCCAGCACAAAGATTTGTGCATACAGCAATTCCAGTCCACTGAGATTTGCCAGAGCCGGATACGCATTGTTCATCTGAATTTGGAAGAGATGTTCGTCATCGATGGCTTCCTTATCCAGCCATTTGCGGAGATCCTTTTCTCCGTACAAGGACGCCACGCCAAATGTCCGTGACGCAATGACCCGACCGACCAAGGTTCCCTTTTCGATTTCGTCCAGCCATTCCAACAGGTGCTTCTCCCCGTGTTCGATGCCGTTTGCTTCCGCAAAAACCTTCGCGGCGGTGACAAACTCCGTCCCCACGATGCAGATATCTGTCGCCTTTCTCTGAATTGCCGTCGCCAAATCGTAATCACTAAGTCCGAAGCAGTTCACCAAAGCGGCGTTCACTTCGCTCTCCGCCGGAGAGGAATACTGCCGCCCTTCATAATCCGAATGACGGTTCAGGCATCCGATGGCGCACATGGGCGCACAGGTATAATTGATTCTCTGACGTTTCTTCTCAATCGGTGTCATCGCCTTCCGCACTCCGTGCTTCTGTTCCTTCCGCGGTTCCATGCCGTCCAGTGTCCGGCCGCTTTTCAGAATTTTCAGCAGCGTAATGGAGCCATAGCCCGGAAGGGCATCTCCGCAGATTTCATCTTGTGTAATCACGCGAGTCAGCTGCTTGCTGTATTCCCAATAAGCATCCGGATGCGCGCATTCCCGAAGAAAGGAGCCCTTTGCATCCACCACCAACGCCTTCAGATTCTTTGCCCCGAACACATCGCCGAAACCACTTCGCGGGCTGTGATATTCCGGCGAGCCTTCCGGATATGTGCAAAAGAAACTTGCCAAAGACATTCGCCGCACACCGGTCTCGCAGATTCCCAGCACCGCACTACCGTGAGAATACTTATTCCGCAGTGCATGAACGATTTCACCGGCATGGGATTTCGCCAATTCCGGGCATCTTTCAAAAGCAACGCCCGTCTCGTCCAGATGGATTACCGTATTCGGTGCCGATGCTTTTCCCGTAATCACGATTCCGGCGAGTCCCAGGCTTCCCAGCTTTTGAGGCATATTTCCGGTGGTATTGCACAGCTGCAATCCCCTTCCTTTGCCTTCCGCCGTGCCTATAAACATCCGGTTTCCGCTGGGGGTCTTGCATCCTACCAGCAATCCCGGTGTCAGCACGATTACGTTTTCCGAATCATACCGGTCCGTCTCCAGACCGGTATGATCCTCAATCAGTTTCGCCGCAAGGCCTCTGCCGTAGGGAACGCCCTTCTTGAACTCATAGGGTTCCTTCCGGCACTTTTCTGTGGTCAGATCGATATGCAGAATAAATTCACTCATACAACACTCCTGTTATTTCTTGATTTTTACCGACTTCACCGCAGAATATGCGCTGTAGACGGTCTTCCCGTTCACCTTGCTGAGGCTCCGGATTTTGTAATAATAGGTTTTCTTTTTCTTTAGCTTCGAATTGGTATAGGAAACTGCGGAACCCTTGGTCGTTGTTACCTTCTTAAAACCGGACTTTTTCTTCGTCGACCGGTACACCTGTATGCCAGTCGCCCCGGACTGCTTCTTCCATTTCAGCACCGCTTTTTTCTTCTTCGTATTCTTCACGCTTGAAACAGATGGTTTGTTCAAGCCCATCCGGACGTTCAGAATATTGGAATCGGAACCGGAATAGATATTGCCGAAGCCCAGGTCCTTCTGTACCCGGATTTTGTAATAGTACCAGCCGCCCGGCGTCCGTTTTGTATCGGTATACTTTGTGGAGGACCCGGAAGCCGTGCATATCTTGGAATACTTTCCGGTCTTCGATGTGCTTCGGTACACCTCGTATCCCTTCGCTCCGTCAACGCCTTTCCACTGCAGCAACACCGCTGTGGTTCCGGATTTCTTGATTCCGGTAAGCGTTCCGGCAGGGATATCCGCTTTAAAGGACGGATTCTCCCATGCCAGAATCGGGTATCCGCTGTTGCACTGCTCTCCATCCGGGATATAGGCACTTCCCAGCTTTGACACGCCGGCTTTCAGTGCCGCATCGGTCAAGTCGATCAATCCTTGATGCGCAGAATTTTTCGTTCCGTTCACTCGATTTTCCGACACGTAATTGTTTTTAAAGTTGTTATCGGACCCCTCTGCAATAAAAGCATCTCTTTTTACCGCAGAAGATTCCGGCGAGTCCGCCGTAACCGCCCCGGCAGAATAGCAGTTCGTCACCGCGGCCTTCGCCAGCGCCATGTTCTCCGTCATGTTCATAAACCCGGAGGCGGTAGTTCTGCTTCCTGCCGTCACATCTCCGGTGCTGTAGCAATCCGTGATTTCCGAAGTTCGCTTATTGATGAAACCCACCAGACCGGCTGCGTACTTTAAGTAACCCGTACCGGACACCTTGCCTCGATTCGAGCAGCGATTCATGGTCAGAATTCCCTCCGCCGTTCCCACGATGCCGCCGCAAGCACCGGTATCCGATGCACCGGACCGGGTGTTCTGGGAAGCGGACACGTTTCCTTCATTTCTGCAATTTGCAAGGGTCACCGGAGCCACGCAATACCCCAGGATTCCGCCAACGTATTGGTGCGTGCCGGTAATGCTTCCCTGCATCCGGCAATTCTCGATTTTCACATCGTCGATGCCCAGGAAAGATGTGGTTCCCATTACGCTTCCCACGATGCCGCCCAGCTCGCTCATTCCCGTCATATTCCCCATGGCGGTGCAGTTTCGAATCACGGTGGTTCCTTCCCCGCGGCCCACGATACCGCCGGTCTCTTTGGAATTCTTCACCTGAATATCGGTGGTGCAATTCTCCACAGTGGTATTGATGGCTCTTCCCACGATACCGCCGCTGTACCCGGCAGCCGCAAGGAAATTTCCTTCCACCTTTACATTTTTGATAACCGCATTTTCCGCAACGCCGATTAATCCGCCAAAGGTCCCGCTGATTTTACCGTATACCGGATTGGAGAAATTCACGTTGATATTCTTCACGGTATGCCCTTGACCATCGAAGGTTCCACGGAACGGATCCCCCGGATTTCCGACCGTTCTCCACAAACGAGCCCCTTCCGTGCCATCATCGTTCCGAAGATCGATGTCTGCGGCCAGACGAATCGTCTTTCCTTTGAAATCCGTGCCATCCATGTCCACGCCGTCGGAAATCAGCAGCGCCATTCCCGCCAGTTCCCGGGCATTATGAATGGTGTAGGTTTTGTCCTTCTCATGTCCGCGATACCAGGAAACATCCGCCTGAGTCATCCAATCCTTCTTTTGGATTTTCGGCTCCATAATAACGGTCACGTCGCCTTTTCCGGTCACTTCCAGCGTATCGCTGCTCCCCTCGGCTAGTTGCGCGGAGTTCTCCTCCTTGGAAGTCGGTTTTCCGAATTTCCCGCTGTATTCGTAATTCACATCGTTCGGCACCGCATCCTTGTTCAGGGTTCCGGTCACCTTCAACCGATCCCCCTGATAGATCTGCGCGCCGTCCTTCAGCGTTTCCTGAACCTCCCGATGATCCTTTCCACTGTACACCCGGCTCACATGGATGACGAAGGAACTATGGGTCGGAATGGTCAGCTTCGCTGTCTTTACCGAAACGAAATTCGCGGAGATCTCCGTATCCCCGGTTACTGTGTAGAAGTCCCGGGATATTTCTTTTCCGTTTGCGGTAAAAGAACCCAAGCGGTATCCGGAGGTGGGCGCAGCTTCCAATTCCAGCGTGCTTCCGTACGGAACCGACACGGAGGAAGATACTCCGGAAGCCGTTACGGTTCCCTGCTCCGGATTCTTTATCGTAACGCTGCATTGGTCTGCCGGAATTCCGCTCTTCTCAAAATACAGCACCGGGTGCTCTGTCCCTTCCACGAATACCGCACCGTTTCGATTCAATCGCTCCACCGTGGAAGCACTCTTCATCTCCGCCTTGGAAATTCCGTCTACCTCTTTCACGATGGCCTTGCTCTCATCTCCGGTATTGAAACCGGTTTTCTTCTCATCTGCTTTTTCCGGATTCAGATACAGACAGTTTTCCACGGTGTATCCCGCACCGGACTCTCCGTCTTTGCCGATTTCCTGTCCGGCATACGCATTGTTGGATTCCTCGCCGCCGGAAGTCACACCGGCATTTTCAACGGTTCCCACATTGAAGCAGTTGATGATATCCGCTGCAGCGTAGTTGTATCCGTTGCTGCCCACGATTCCGCCCACTTCCTCATAGGTAGCGGCGATATGGCCGGCGTTGTAGCAATTTCGAATGATGGAATTTCCCCACGGCGCACCGACGATGCCGGCACAACCCCGCATATCCGTGGAACGAACCGTCGCGTAGTTGGCACAGTTCTCCACAATGCAAGAATAATTGGTTTCACCGATTCGTCCCACAATACCGCCTACACAGCGGCGGCCCAGCACATCACCTTTCAGCACCACGTTTCGTACGGTAGGATGGTTTTCCTTGGCAAATTCAATCTTGCAGTCTTTGGCATTCTTCGTTACGCGGTCCACGCCGCCTCCCAGATATCCCACCAATCCGATATTCCAGGAATAGCCAAAACCTTTTCCGCTGTACCGATTGCAGTGAATCGAAATGGTGTGCCCCCGGCCGTCCAAAACGCCCTGGAAGCGAGTATCGATAACTTTCGGATCCTCCGCATCTCCCCGGAGATCGATGGCGTGCTTGCCGCCGATACAGGTGAAATTCTTCAGCTTACCGGTATCTTCGTCTTTTCCCATCATATTGATATTCGCCGTGATTTCCACCGTGCGATATCGCATATCGTTGTACAAATCATCCGACGCAAAAATGCCGGTCTCCCGCGCCTTTGGCAGACGGTACACCTCGTCCTCCACTCCGCCGCCTTGCTGCTCCAGCAGGCGAGTATACTCCTTCGAAGTGGTCATATACTTGTGCTTTATCGTGCCGTCTTCTTCCTGCGTTCGGTTGGGATCGATAATTTGATCTTCCCGTGTTTCCTTCTCGTCCACCATTCCGTTCACGATGGCCGCCAATCCCGCCAGCTGCGCCGGGGTTGAAATCTGAAACGTCTTTTTTTCCGGATTGTACCAGCTCAAATCCACGCCGCCATCCCACACCTTTGTATTGGTAAAAGTAGCTGTCACGCGGATGTCTGAAGCGTCCGAATCTGTTTTTACCAGATTGCTTATATCGTAAGAGAATGTTCCGTCATTCTCGTTGTATTCAATGTAATGTTCTTTTTCTTTTCCATTCTGCCGATAGAGAATCCGGATTGTGGCCAATTGATAGTTCGCATCCGGGATTGCCCGGCCTCGAATCGTTCTGTCAGCTTCTTCCAATTCTACCCGGCCGTGTCGAATGGAATCGGATACGGCGCAGACATCTTCATCTCCCGGTACCGCTTTTTCTTCCGTATTCTCGCTGTTTTCGGCAGGCAGATTCTTTTCTTCGGATTCAGTCTGTTCTTCCTGCTGTTGTTCAGGCCCACGGTTCTCCCCTTCCGCATCATTCGAAACAGAGGATTCGGACGATACCGAATCCTCTGCCTGATTCTGCACGGAAGAATCCGCATAGGACACCATGGTATTCCACGGCAGTCCTCCTGCAATCATGATTAAGGAAAGTGCAGCTGCTGCCGCTTTCTGAATAGTTCCCCGATTCATTTTGTTCTCCGTTACATGTATTCGTATTGATTGATACTACTTCTTAATTTTTACAGTCTTCGCAGAAGTGAAGGAGCCCTTCACGGTCTTCTTGTTCACAGTTCTGTACGCTCTGATTTTATAAGTGTATTTCTTATGTTTCTTCAGCTTCTTGTTGGTGTATTTAACGGTAGTTCCCTTCTTGATTACAGCAATCTTCTTGTAGGAACCCTTCTTGGACGACTTCCGGTATACTTCATAACCGGTGGCCTTGCTGACCTTCTTCCATGTCAGCTTTACGCTCTTCTTTTTAACGTTCTTTGCCTTGAAGGATGCTGCCTTGCCCGGTTTGAACGCACTGCCGGATACCTTTACCTGGACGGATGCACTCAGTTTGCCCAGTGTTGCGGTTACGGTGCAGCTTCCGATTCCGGTCGGTGTAACGGTTCCGTTCTTTACGGATGCCACCTTGCTGTTGGAGGTGGTCCACTTCATATCTTCCGTGAACTTTGCCGATGCCGGAGCAACGACCGCCTTTACGGTCTTGGCTTTCGTGGTTGTAAACGAGATGGATTTTGCGCTCAGCTCCATCGCTTCCGGAGCAGCAGTAATGATGTTGATGCGGTCGAAATCATTAATCGCATTCTTTCCGTTGCAGTCCGTTGCCGGATTATCAATCCAGTAATCGCCATCCTTCTGCTGTGTCACACCGGTATATTCCGCACCGGTAAGTCCAATCAGGCAAGAATTCTTCGCAGCCGACCAGAAACCCTCTGCCGAGGTATCTGCCGCTGCAGCCTCTGCCTCTTCATAGGTCTTGTATTTCGAATTGGATACTGCCGTTGCCAGAATCGGTGTTACGGTCTTTCCTTCGATGACGGTTCTCGCATCCTTTCCGGCAGCAACATCCCAGGATCCCTTCATCACCTTTGTGGCTTTCGCCAGCTGGCTCATCGGCAGCGTGAACTTGTTCGGCTGCTCGTATTTCGGTGCCTGACAGAATGCCAGCTCCGCACCTTCCAGTTCGTTCTCGGAAATTCCGATTTCATCGAAGAATTTCTCCATCGGAACGCCCTTTCCAACAACATAGGCAATCTTGCCCGCTTTTTTCTTGGAAGCAAACGGGAATACCTGTACTTTGGATTCTGTATTCTTCCGGAACCACTCCTTGCTCAAGTGTCCGATTACCCTTGCGTGGTCGGTTCCTCCGTTCAGGACGACCTCCACGTTATCTGTGGAAGGAGCATCTGCTTCTGCATCCGCAAATGCGCTTCCGGTCATGCCACCCATCATTGTCGCCGCAACGACGAGTGCGAGCAGCAGGCTGCTCAGCCGTTTTTTGAGATTCATCATGTGTTCCTCCTTTTACATGATATGAAATAACCTATATTACTAGCTCAACCACCCCTTGGATGAACCGCAATATCTCTTACTTGTCGATATCCACCTTGCTTCCGTCGGAAGCGATGATGTAATACCGATCGGTGGCCTTATCGTAATAGACCGTTCCCTGCTTCTCCAGATCGGAAGAGTCCGATTCCTTCGTCTTGTCCAGATCCTTATCGGAGAATGAACTGACGGCATCCTTCTTGTCCACCTTCTCGGTCACTTGACCGTTTTGAGAAATATTTAAGTTCCAACTGTTAATTAGCGCCAGCATAATTCCCACAGCCAGCACCAACATGGCATCCACCAGATTGGCAACCGATGCCATTGGATTTACTTCTTCTTCCTCCATTCGGCTGCTCTGCCGACGAATGGAGCCGCTTCCGCTACGCCTTAACATTTCGCTTTTCCACCTCCAGAATGCATTCCGCCAATGTTTCCAATACGGACATGTAGTTGTTGTACCAGCTCTTGCGAATGGTAGAAATCACCATCGCCGTGCCTGCGGAAAGCAATCCTAAGATTGTGGTGTCGAACGCCGTCAGCAGAGACGATGACAACGTAATGGTATCGCCTTGTCCCAGTGCAATGATTCCTGGCCCCAGCGGAATCAACGTTCCCAAAAGTCCCAGAATCGGTCCGATCTTTGCGATGATATCGGAAATTCGAATCCGCCGACTATACACATTCTGTTCTTCTTCCACAATCCGGGCAGCCAGGGATTCTCTCATCAGCGGAGTAATGTCCGGATGGGACAGCAACTCCAGAAGCGCATTCCTCTGCCGCTTCAGCAGTCGGCTCTTTCGAATCGCTTCCTTTGTCTCTTCGCCGGTCTTCGTTTCATTCAACACATCCACCAGATGCGGAAGTTTCTCCTTGAGATGGCGATGCTCCGTGAAAATCTCCGAAATCAACCATCCGATTAGAAATATGGTAACCACCAGCAGCAACAGAAGCAGTATAATTACCGGGTTTTCCATTGCCGATGCGATGGCCCGCATCGCCTGGTTCAGTCTTGATAACTCCATTTTTCAGTTCTTCCTTTCTACGAATTACAACATTTTGCGGAAACGGATAAACCCGAAGAGCGAACCCTCGATGGCAATAATTCCGGCAATCGCACCGGTGGCCCCTTTCACGGCGTTGCTTTTCTTCTTTATCTCCAGCTGTTCCGCCTTATTATCCATCTTTTCCTGATGGGTGCTCATGGATGCCTGTTCCGCCGGCGCCTGCTTCTTCAGCGCCTGCTTCAGGTTGTTTCCCGCATCCTTGGAGAGCACAAACATGTAACTTTCCTTCGGTTTCTGAACGTTACGGCTGGAACTTGGGACCTTGGATTTTCCGGCTGCGATTCCTTTTCCGCTTCCGGATGCCCCCTTTCCGTTGCCGCCCTTTCCGGAACCGACGGTATCCCCTTTCCGAGGTTCCTCCTTCTTTACATCTTTTTTGCCGACGTGAACCTGAACGGTGGTGGTGGCATCGCCGCTGCGAACCGTAATGGTGGCATCCCCTTCGCCCACGTACTCGATTTCTCCGGAGGCGTTCACCTTCGCTACCGATTCATCGCTGGAAGAATAGGTCATTTTCTCCTGCACTTTCTGCTGCAGCGCATCGTCGGCCACCGCCGCCGTCACCTTCAGCTTGTGCTTGGATCCGACTTTCCCGTCCAAATTGCTTCGATCTGCCGTCAATTTCGGTGTGCCGGAAAACGTCACGTAGATGGTCTCCACCATTTTGGCCGATTGGAATGTCCGATAATCCAACGGATTGGACTGGCCGAAGCAAAGCCGAAAACGGTTTGCCGTCTGCATCCCGCTGCTGCTGGGTTTGGCTCCTTCCGATCCGGCAGAATACCATTTCCAGCTGTCCTGATATGCCAGAACCACATCCACCTTCTCCGCATTGTTCCAAAGCTCCTGCTTTGCCTTACTGTCCACATATTTTCCGTCTTTGTTGATGGCTGCCGCCAGGTTGTCGAAATAGTACCGATCCGTCAGCACCAGTTCCTGCCAGGTAAAAGTAGCGAACGCCCCGTTCCCGCTGTCCGTTGTGTAGAAGGCCAGCGCATTGATGGACCCCTTATCGATTCCCGCTTTGTCCAAAAGTGTGTTCAGCTTGGCGCCATAGGCAGAGTCAATGCCGACTCTCTTTCCGCTCCGGTCGTAATAGGTGTATGCCAGCATATTTCCGGAAGAAAGACTTTGAATCTCACTAACCTTAAAGGTTTTCTTCTCCACATAATCTTCCGGGCTCCATCCGTAATACCCGATTTTGAAGGTAAGAGTATCGGTGGCGTTCCCATAGGATTCCGTTGTTGCCGCCGGAATCAGCAGCAGAAGAACGAGGCATATGATGAGGAGCTGCGCTCCTGTTTTTTTCATTCGATTGATTCTGTTCTCCATTATTTCCCGTATGATTTCGCCAACATCTTGTTCAACTCGCCGTCCGTCAAATTATAGTGATAGAAGAGTTTGTAGAATTCTTTGGCATCCTTTCGAATATCGTTATGATACAAATCCGGGTATACCAGCTTTCCCAGCCAGCGAATTCCCAGAATCTGATTCACCGACGGTGGGGAGGACATCCAACTGTACGGCTCTCCCGGTGCCTCGTAGTAATGGTTTTTCTTGATTGCCGGAATCTCTTTCCATTGACCGTCTTTATGAACGGTATCATATGGACTGTCCGGTCCGAAGACAATCACATCCGGATTTGCTTTGTTCACCGCTTCGCCGTCCACCGGATTTCCGCCATCCATCCCGTTGACCTCTTCGTCCGTGTGAATCGCATTGCGAGCACCGATTTTTTCGATAACGTCTGCCTGAATACTTCCCGCCACGTTGGCATTCAATCCTGTGGTGGAAACACCGAAGTATACGGACTTCCGATTCTTTTTTGATATCTTAGCTGCGGCTTTGTCTGCCATATCAGAAGTTTCCTTGCAATACGCCGCCAACTTGTCCGCCTGTTCGCTCCGTCCCAGGAGCTTTCCCAGTTTCTTATACATGGAATCGTAGGAGTCCAGCGAAGTCTCCAAGAATACCGTGGCAATTCCGGTTTTGGACTGAATCTCGTCCATGTCCGATGCACCGTCTTCCTTCTTCTCCCCGATATCGATGATAATGTCCGGAGATGCTTTTATCAGATTCTCGATGTTCAGGCTGGCCTTGGAACCGTAGAATTGACCCAGCGTCGGCATGTCCACGAAATCCGCCGGATAATATTTCTCCTGCTCCGTGGTAGGTGCCGCATTCAGTCCCACCAGCATGTCCGTTGCCACGGTGCAGAGAATCATCTGCGTATTCGGTCCGCTGCCGACGATGGTTTTGATATTCTTTTTCACTTCCACTTCCCGACCGTAATCATCTGTGAACGTATAGGTTTTCGTTCCTTTTGGGTATTTCACGTCCGTGCTCTTGCATCCCGTCAGCAAAGTGCCGGAAATGAGCATCGCAATAATCGCAGCGACGATTAATCTAGTTCTCTTCATCTCTAATAAATTACCTCAAAAAATCTTCCTTTTCCGTCTTCGGTATCAACTTTTCGAACCGAAATTCGGTACAGTTTCTCTATCAATTCTTCATTCACGATATCCTTTGGAGGACCGTCAGCAATCACGTATCCTTCTCGCAGACCCACCACTCGGTCCGCAAAGAGATACGCCTGCTCCGGATTGTGCATGGACTGAACGATGGAATATCCTTCTTCCGTCAATTTTCGAAGCTGCAGTTCCACCCGCACCTGATTTCCGTAATCCAAGCTGGATGTCGGTTCGTCCATAATCAATGTGTTGCTGCCCTGCGCCAGCGCCCGGGCAATGAGTACCAGCTGCTGTTCTCCGCCGGAAAGGTTGGTGTACTCCCGTTCCAGCAGATGTCCGATACCTAATTTCTCCAAGGCGGATACGGCAATCGTCCGTTCTTTCTTTCCAGGAACTCGGAAGCCATGCAGGCCGGCGGTGGTTCCCATCGTCACCATATCCAGCACCGAATAGGCAAAGGCCGGATTCGCCGCCTGGGGAATATAAGCCATCTTCTTCGCTCTTTCGCCCGGTTTCATCTGCCGAATATCCTCTCCATCCAGCGTGATTTCCCCGTCCCATCCGCGAAGAAGTCCCAGCATGCACTTGAATAAAGTGCTTTTGCCCGTACCGTTTGGACCCAGTATGCAGACCATCTCCCCCGGCATTGCCCGGAAATGAATGTCCCGAAGAACCGGATTTTTCCCGTATGAAAAACGCAAGTGATTTACTTCCAACATTATTTCCGCCCTCCTTTAAATATGAGATACAAGAAGAAGGGCGCGCCAATCATTGCCGTCAGAATGCCGATGGGGATTTCAACCGCAAACAGGTTTCTCGATACATCATCTACCAACAGCAAGAACAGCGCACCGGTGAGCATCGATGCCGGAAGAAGCCACCGAAAATTGCTTCCCGTGAACTTTCGGCAAAAATGAGGGATTACCAGTCCCACCCATCCGATCATTCCGCTGACGGACACCACCGCAGCAGTGATGAGCGTGGCCGCCACCAATGCGATTAGCCGGGTGCGGCCGACGGATACACCCATGGTCTCCGCCTCCTGCTCCCCAATCGTCAGCACATTGATATGCCAACGCATTCCGAAAATCGGAAGGATTCCAAGGAGCACCACAACAGCGGCAAACAGCAGGTCCTCCGTCTTCGTGGATGACAAGGAACCCATCAACCAATAGGTGATGGCCGGCAGTTCGTTCGTCTGGTCCGCCACCAGTTTAATGAAACTGGTTCCTGCCTGTGCAATGGAACTAATCATCAGCCCGGCCAGCACCAAACCTACCGTTTTGTTTCCCGGAGCTCGGCTTCCCACCGCATACACCAGCAGGATGGTTGCCATGCTGAAGGCAAAAGCCATTGCGGTAATCTTCACACCGTTTCCACCCAGGATAATTGCCAGTGCCGCACCAAACGCCGCGCCGGAGGATGCCCCCAAAAAATCCGGTGCCGCCATGGGGTTCTCGAATACCGCCTGATACACGCAGCCGGCAGACGCCAATGCGCATCCTACCAGACACGCCAGCAGAATTCTCGGCAGCCGAATGGCCCAGAATACCTGCTCCTGCTGGGACGTCCAGAATGTCTCGCCCCCGGTAATCGGGGATGTGAGAATACCCATTACTTCTTTCGGTCCCAGCGAGAATTTTCCCAGAAAGAAGGACAAGAACACTCCCGCCACCAACAGAACGCCCACTATTAAAATGTATTTTCTACTGTTTCGTTCCGTCATATTACTTCTTCATTTCTCTGTATTGTTCCAAAACGCTTGCAAATCCCGGAATTTCCGTGCCCGCTTTCGCTTCCGCCTGTACACGTCTAAAATCAGCTTCCATCTGCAGACTTTTCCGGCTCTGCTCCATCAGCTTCTGTTCCGTCCAGTCACCGCCCAGACGCGCCTCGGCCATTTCCGCCAGAAGCTTCCAGGATTCTGAATTGTCAATAATGGCAAATGCGGTAAAAATGCAGAAGCCCAGGCTATCCAATGCCACAATTTGCTCCCTCAGGGATTTCTCTCTTTCGGAGGGTTCTCGCCGCGCTTCCCGTGCATCCTTATTCATTCGATCCGGATACAGCATTCGAAGGCCCGCTTCGCCGCTTCCCAGAATTCGTCCCACCGAAGAATCCTTCTCGATTTCAGCCAGTCCGCCAACAAGGCTTTCCTCCGTTACCGTTTCACCGATGCATTCCGCGTACAATCGGAAATTCTCGATGTATTCGGCCGATGAGATTCCCAGATCCTCCGATTGCTTCACAATTCGAAAGGTCAGCTCATCGTCATCGATTCCAAAATATTTTCGAATCAAGGCGCCGGTTTCAATCGCCAGCGGACTCGTGAATATTTTCCGTTGTCTTCTCGCGTGCCGGTTCAGGCAACCGATGACGCACAGGGGAGTACAGCCATGATGGATGTTATCGAATTCTGTCATCCGTTGAATTTCAAGAACCGACGCATCGCTGAACTGGTCAAATACAGTCCGGTCGTTCAGTCCGGTCTGGAGAACCGCCGCACCGTACGAAGGAAGCGCATTTCCGCAGATTTCATTCCGCCGAATCCGATTGGCCAATTCCGTAGCGAGAATTTCAAAGCGTTCCGGATTCGCTGTGTTCCGCAGGATGTGTGCCCTCGCTTGTGAATCTTCTTCCACCACCACCGCTCTCAATCCTTTTGCGCCGAACACATCTCCTACACGGGTTCGCGGAACATAGTATTCCGGATATCCCTCTGCATAGGTACTGAACACCGCAGCGGCAGACAGCTTTCGTTCTCCCGCAGGTCCAATCCCGACAGCTGCGCAATTCTTGCCGTACACGGCGCGAAGAGCACGGACGATTCGCCCGGTATACTTTCCGGTGGCTCCCGGCAATGTCTCCAACTGCACCTCCTGACCGCTGATTCGGATAATTCCGTTTTCTTTTCCATATCTCCCGCGAATCACTACCGCGGCGATACCATTTCTGCCCAAGGCCTCCGGCAAATTCCCGGTAATGTTGCAAATCTGCACCCCGGCGTTCCCGTCTTTCTGGGTCACCAAAAGCATTCTCCCTGCACTTGGGGCCGGATTCCCGGCAAAAAGGCCCGGCACCAAGACGAGGGCATTTCCCTCATCCAGCCGATTCGCCCATGGTTCTCCGTATTCCCGAAGGAGCTCCAATGCCAACAGCCGACCGTAGGTCATGGTACTTTCCATCGGATACGGTTTCTTCTCCACACTTCCATCGGTGAGATTAAAGATTAATACTACTTCGTTTTTGCTTTGCATATTTCAATCTGCTTTTCTGCTCGTCATTAAATACCCAATTATCATATCTCAAAACAGGCTTGTTTACTCATCGGCTATATCTATACGGAAGTATATAATTATTCACTTTTTCTATAATTGCAAAATACTATTTAATATTTCTATACCGCAAACCTCCTGTATTCCTTTTTTTACAATGTTTTCGGGAATTTCTTTCCAAAAATCGCTTTTTTATGCTTTGCTGCAGTTTTTTGGCACTGTCTGCCTTGTTTTTACATAGAGTACTTATATATCGGTTTGCTTTGTTATTATTATTTTCAATAAGTCGTCATCCGTCTTGCCGGAAGGGGTTTCTTTTTAACGGATTGTTGATTATAATTTCTTCATTATGGATATGACGAACATGAATAACAACACGAGAAAATTGAATTCCATCACAGAAGGGCCGGTGCTTCCGTCCTTTATTAATTTCGCATTCCCGTTAATGCTCACCAGCCTGATGATGCAGTCCTACACCATTGCCGACGGCTTGATTCTCGGAAATCTGGTAAACGAACGTGCCCTCGGGGCGGTGAATTCCATTTCCCCCATTATCGATTTGCTGGGGCTCATCCAAATCGGTCTTTCCGGCGGCTGCTCTATCTGCATCTCCCATCTGGCCGGCTCCGGGGAACACCGGCGAATGCACCAAGTAATCCTCCAGATGAGAACAGTGGTTGTGGGCATCTCCTTGCTGGCCCTGCTGCTGGGACTGCTGGGCGCGGATATCGTTCTGTCACTGACGCATACACCACCGGAAATCTATGATGGGGCCAAAGCATACCTTCAGCTGGTGTGCATCGGAATTCCATTTTCCTCCATCTATCAGCTTCAGTCCGGCATTATGCGCGGCATGGGAGACAGCAAACGACCGCTGGGGGCGATTACTATTTCCACCTTCACCAACATCGGGTTGGATTTGCTTTTGGTAGGCTTCTTTACCCTCGGCATCATCGGTGCCGCAGTTGCCACCGTAGCTTCTCAGATATTCTCCTGCGTCTATCTCTATTTCAAGCTCAAAAAAAGACTGCAGGCGGAAGGCTCGGAATACTTTTCCGGCACCTTCTCCCTCCGCAGTCGAATCGACATATTGCTGCATTCTTTTTCCGGTTCGGAGAAAACCTCCGACATTCATGAGATTGTTAACCTTGGAATTCCACAGATGCTTCAGTCATCTTTTACATCCATTGGCAAAATCATTCTTCAGAGCTTGACTAACTCGTTCGGTGCTTTTGCCGTAATTGGCGTAGCAGCATCCTACAAAATCGATTCCATCCTAATCATCCCTATGATTGGTATCTCCATGTCGATTTCTGTTTTTACCGGTCAAAACATGGGCGCCGGAAAAGTCCGGCGGGTTCGGGAATCTTTCCGCATCGCCATCCGCTCATCCCTTGCAATTTCTGCAGTGATGACCGTAGTGCTTCTCTGCTTCAACATCCCCCTATTGTCCCTGTTCGGGCTCTCCAAAGCCTCTCTGACCATGGGGCATTACTACATCCTCATCTGCCTTCCGGGATATTTTCTCTTCGGATTGCAATTCGTTTTCAACGGATTCCTGCAAGGCACGAAAAACACGAAGATTTCGTCCGGAATCTCTATTCTGGCGTTGGCCGGCCGAATCGTATTCGCCTATTCCTTCGCCGGCATGTTGGGCGCAAATGTCCTTCCTGCTGCAGAACTGGTTTCCTGGGTTCTGGGCGGCATACTTTCCGGTATCGCTTGCCTCCGCATTTTCCGTCAGAATTTGAAAGATTTGAAAAAAGCGGAAGAATCCTAACCGATTCTCCCGCTTTTCTTCCATTCTCCCGCCGCTTCCAGCAGCACTTCCCGGCGATTCTCCAGGTCCCCTTCCAGCACCCGGTCCAGAATTTCATCCAACACCCGGCCCACTTCCGGTCCCCGGGGCACCCCCAGCTCCAGCACATCCCGGCCATCGATGGCCAGGTCCTTCCGCTTCAGCACCCCTTCTTTCTCCACCACAATCTGCACCAGCTCCCGGAACGCATCGATGGCCGCCGCCCGCTCTTCTCGCACGTGCTTCGCCTGGGACAGCACGTCCCCCCGCTCCAGATCGATCAGCCGCATCAGCTGCTCTTCCCCCAGCTGGTTCAGCCGCCGGCGGACGTATTTTTCCGTGCGGTTAAAAACATATCCGTGAGAGGCCACCAGTTCCGTCACGTCTTTTACCGTTTTTCGGTCGTAGCGAAGCCGCTTCAGAATCGTCTCCGCCATCTCCGCGGACACCTGCTCGTGACCGTAGAAGTGGCCCCAATTTTCTTTTACCACAAAACACCTCGGCTTCCCGATATCGTGGAACAGCGCCGCCAAGCGCATCACCGGTTCCGGCGGCACATTGCCCACCACGTGGAGGATGTGCTCATATACATCGTAGCAGTGGAACGGGTTTTGCTGGTTGAAATCGAAGGTCTCCCGAAGCTCCGGAATCACCTCGGCGAAAACATCCCGGTATTCCCGAAGCACCGGAAGGGGAGTCGGCGCGGTCAGCGTTTTCTCTATTTCCACCCGAATGCGCTCCGGCGAAATCTGCCGAAGCAGGTGTTTTTTCTCGTGAATGGCCCGGCCGGTATTCGCCTCAATCTCGTATCCCAGCTGCGCCGCAAAACGCACGCCCCGTAGAATCCGAAGGGCATCCTCTTCGAAGCGCTGCACCGGATTGCCCACGGCGCAAATCTGCCGCCGGGCGAAATCCTCTTCGTACCCCGGCACGCCCCGCAGGTTTCCCTCCAGGTCCATGGCCACCGCATTGATTCGAAAATCCCGACGCTCCAAATCCTGTTCCAGAGAGCGGGTGAAGGTAACCGCATCCGGCCGCCGATGATCCGTATATTCCCCATCCACCCGGTAGGTGGTGACCTCGTAGGCTTTGTGGTCCACAATCACCCCAATGGTTCCGTGCGCCTTTCCGATTTCCATCGTCCCAAAATCCCGGAACACCGCTTCCGTCTCCTCCGGCAACGCATTGGTGGTAATGTCGTAATCCCCCGGCTGCCGTCCCAGAATCAGGTCCCGCACTGCGCCCCCCACCAGGTACGCCTCGTATCCCGCCGCCTGAAGCCGTTCCATAATGAACCGAGCCTCCGCCGGAATCCGTTCCTTATAAGTCATCAAATTCATCGTCCTTTAAATCCTCACCGAAAAAATTCGTCCGAAAACATTCATCATATCGCTGCGCGAACATCGGATCGATTTTGCAATAATACTCGAAGGCATTATACGGCTCCGGTTTCCGATTCCGTTCCTCCAGCTTCTTCACGTTGACCCATTTCCCGTCGATATACTCAATATTCGAGGCCCAGCAAGCGAAACAAAAAATCAATATTAAAAGTAGCATGTTCTCACTCCTTTCACGACCCAAAACTTTCACGGTCCAAAATCTCCGTCTTTACCGGTATTCTACCCCCTTTTCCCACCGTTGGAAAGCACCTCTTCCGTTTCACGGCCGCAATGAGACCTTTCTTTACCAATTACAGCCGGCACTTTCGCGGTTAATGTGAAGTTGAGGTGAAACGTTATGCTTTTCCGGCCTTTTCCGCCAAATTGCGACAACATTCCCTCACGGATTCAATCCACGGTAAAAACAAGTTCGCCCCGGTCCACACGTCCGGCCTCCCCAATGTGATCGCATCATGAAAAGTTGTGCATTTCCCCGAGGCGGAAGCCATTTTGCGCAACATCGCCTCTCGGATTTTTCCCGGCTCCCTTCCCCAAACCCGGCGATGTTGCGCAAAATGGCTCTTTTACCCCGCATATGCATAACACTTCACACCAACTTCACATTCCGCATCGCCGACCCCTTCGCCACGCATACAAAAAGAGTGATTCGCCGCGCGAATCACTCTCCTGTTTTTACAAACATTCAGGCAGCCATCTTCCACAACTTCTTTTGAGAAAGAAGAAACTCCCTTGCATCGATACCGGCCCCCTCCGTCACACAATCAGCATAGAAATAGCACCGGCATAGTTCCTGTATAATGCCCATATCAATTCCTCCATCCGGCTTCTCATAGGACGCAATTAAATTCGCACCGATTACAAATCCAATCTTTGCATATTCCTCGGTTTTCTCGCAGAAGCGTTCTCGATACCTCCGAGAATAATCCCGATGAAACCACATTCCCAAATGCTCCCAGACATACACCCGCATCGTCTTCGGATGCAGAATCAGGAAATCCGGTACGAGAATCCGATTTCCTATCTTAATCGGGAACTCGTACACGACTACCAGCCCCATCGCCGTAAACAAATCGTACAGCATTGCCTCTGCCCGGCTCCGCACCTTCGTGCCGTCCCTGGTTTCCACCGTCAGCTCCTCAGGCCTATATGGAGAATGTGCCTTCTTTATTTTCTCCATTTGCTTCTTCCACCGAACCGGAAACGACCGGTCCTGGAATTGCGCCTCCAAATCCTCCGGCACATAACTACTTGGCATCGCCCGCCGCACGGTTTCCGCATTCAGCACATGAAACGTCGCCTTCAGATTATCCAACAAATTGATATTCTCATCAATCAGCTCCAGCATCTTCTCGCACAAATGCAACTCCTGAATTTTCCGCACCAACGGGAAATCCCGCTTTCCCAGATATCGCTTCGGCTCCCCCTTCATCCAACAGGAAAAATACTTCCGCCCCCGACTATGGCTGATTTTCAATCGGTACTCCGACATATCCTTCACCCGTTCCCGCCGCCGGCTGTACACGGTTCGCAGCTGCTTCTGCCGCTCCAGTTCTCGCTCGATAAGCCACTTTGTAATAAACTCCACTCTCTCACCTCCTTTGCCCCCATTATCTCACAAAAAAAATTCCCCTTCAGTACACATTTTCCGGCTATGGCAGTAAGCCCTCCCGTTCCTTCCGGAGCGCTAATGTGAAGTTGAGGTGAAACGTTATGCATTTCCGGCTTTTCTCGCCAAATTGCGACAACAATCTCTCAAAAATTCAACTCACGGTAAAAATAAGTTCGCCTCGGCACACACGTCCGACCTTTCCAATGTGATTATCTTATGAAATGTTATGCATTTCCCCGGTGCGGAAGCCATTTTGCGCAACATCGCCTCCCGGATTTTTCCCGAATCCCATCCCCAAAGCCGGCGATGTTGTGCAAAATGGCTCTTTTACCCCGCATATGCATAACACTTCACACCAACTTCACATTCCGCATCGCCGCCGCCTTCACCACGCATACAAAAAGAGTGATTCGCCCCGCGAATCACTCCCTGTTTTTAGAAACATTCCTTATAGATCTCATAGATCTCATCTTGCTTGATTTCCCGGAAGGCGCCGCCGGCGGTGTAGCAGGAATCGGCGATTGCCCGAAGGTCTGTGCTTTCGTCCACTCCCAGCTCCCGCAGGGTTCCCGGAAGTTCGCACTCCCGGATGAAATCCTCCAGCGCCTGAATGCCTGCCAGCGCCAGTTCCTCTTCATCGGCATAGTCTGCCGGATTCAAACCCCACACGTTCGTTGCGAAACGGGTGAACTTACCCACACCGTCCCGGAAAATATGGCGGTAGTAGGTCGGGTGCAGCACCGCCAGACCCTCTCCGTGGTTGCAGTCCGTATAGGCACTCAGCTGGTGCTCCATGTTGTGAACCTCGAAATCCTTGGTTTTGCCCATCTTGATAATCCGGTTTTCCGCCATGGAAGCCTCCCACATGATGTTGCTTCGCGCATCGTAGTCCTCCGGATTCTGAAGGGCTTTGCGGAAATCCCGGATGACGCCCTTCATCAGAGCCTCGGAAATATCGTCGGACACGTTGTCCTCAATCGGGAAACTGAAATAGGTTTCCATGATGTGGGACAGGATGTCGAAGGTGCCTGCCCGCAGCTGCCGCAGCGGCATGGAGTAGGTGTAGGTCGGATCCATCAGGGCGAAATCCGCATTCATCCGCGGATAGTCCCGGTCGGTCTTGATGTGTTTTTCCGTATTGGTCAGCACGGCGGAACCGTTTACCTCGCTGCCGGTGGCCGGCATGGTCACAATCATGCCCAGCGGCAGGGGATCGAAATTCAGATTGCCCGGCTTTTCCCAGAACTCTTCCCATACGTCGCCGTCGTACGGTGCGGCGATGGAAATGGATTTGCAGCAGTCCATTACGCTGCCGCCGCCCACGGCCAGAATCCAGGTAACGCCCTGTTCTTTTGCCAGACGGGCGCCCTCCTGCATTTTCTCCAGGGTCGGGTTGGACATGATGCCGCTGAACTCCACGATTTCCACACCGGCATCCTTCAGGATTCCGGTGACCTCATCATACACGCCGTTCTTTTTGACAGAACCGCCGCCGTATCCCAGCATCACCTTTCCGCCGTAGCGAGCGGCCAGCGCCGGCAGTTTTTCTGCCACCACGCCTTTTCCGAAATATACCTTCGTCCGATTTTCAAACTCAAAATTATTCATCGTTCTTCCCTCTGCTAATGATCTTCTTAAAGAATTGCATTTCATGCCCTTCCATCTTACAACAAAAAAGTCTTTTTCCGCAAGTCCGCTGCGGAAAAAGACTTTTTTGCATAATGACTTCTACTTCAGTCCGGTGAGTTCCAGCACTTCCTCCACCCGGCTTACCGGCAGGATTTCCAGCTTCTCCCGAACTTCCTCTGCCACATCCTTCAGATCTTCCTCGTTCTCCTTTGGAATGAGCACCTTTCGGATGCCGGCCCGCTGCGCCGCCATGAGCTTTTCCGGCAGCCCGCCGATCGGCGTCACCGCCCCTCGCAGGGACACCTCGCCGGTCATAGCGATTTCCGGTGATACCGGCCGGTTCTCCACCAGAGAGGTCAGCGCCGTGGTCAGGGTAATTCCCGCGGACGGACCGTCCTTCGGCACCGCCCCTTCCGGCACGTGGATGTGGATGTCGTTCTCCTCGAAAACCGCCGCCTTGTCCGGATGCATGGATTTTACCAGGCTCACCGCAATCTGAGCGGACTCCTTCATCACATCTCCCAGCTGACCGGTGAGAATCAGCTTTCCGCTGCCTTTTGTGAACAGAGTTTCCACAAAAAGAATTTCGCCGCCGGCCCGGGTCCACGCCAGTCCGGTCACGATGCCGGGCTGCTTTTTCTCCAAAATCCGGTCGTGGCTGATCGGCCGCATATCCAGATATTCCCGAAGATCCTCCTTCCGAACTTCCACCTTCGCCGGCTCTTCCCCTGCTTCCTTCACCATTTTCACTGCCGCCACTCGGCACAGGGTATCCAGTCGCTTCTTCAGTCCCCGAACGCCGGCCTCCGCCGTGTAATCCGAAATGATGGTCTCCAGCACGCTGTCCGAAATCTCCAGATTCTCCTCCCAGATGCCCATGGATTCCATGGCTTTCGGCAAAAGGTGTCGCCGGGCGATCTGGAATTTCTCCGTGGCCGTGTAGCCGGAGAACTGGATCACTTCCATCCGGTTCAGCAGCGGTTCCGGAATGGTATCCGTGGAATTGGCCGTGCAGATGAAGAACACGTCCGACAGGTCGTACGGCACGTTCATGTAGTGATCGGTAAACGTGCTGTTCTGCTCCGGATCCAGAACTTCCAGCAAAGCGCTGGCCGGATCGCCGTTATAGGAAGCGGACAACTTGTCCACCTCGTCCAGCACCATCACCGGATTGGACACGCCGCTCTTGTGAATGCCGTTCATGATTCGTCCGGCCATGGCGCCGATATAGGTCCGACGGTGGCCCCGAATATCCGCCTCATCCCGGACGCCGCCCAGGCTGACCCGAACGTATTCCCGCTTCAGCGCACGCGCAATGCTGCGGCCGATACTGGTTTTGCCCGTGCCCGGTGCGCCTACAAAAAGAAGGATGGAGCCGGTCTGCTTTTTCTGAAGCTCCATCACCGCGATCTGCTGAATAATCCGGTGTTTCACCTTATCCAGGCCAAAGTGGTCTTCCTCCAGCACGCTTTCTGCCTCGTCCAGGTCGATGTGCTCCGGCTCCGCCTTGCCCCATTTCAGGGTGGTGACAAAGTCCAGATAGTCATAAAGCATGCCGGATTCCGGGCTGTTCTGCCCCTCCTGTTTCAGTCGGTTCAGCACCTTCTTCGCTTCCTTCTCAGCCTCCGGGTTCATGCCCGCCTCTTCGATTTTCTTCTCGAATTTGCGAACGTCGGAAACGCTTTCCGGATCCATTTCATCCAGCTCCCGCTGCAGAAATTCCATCTGCCGCTGAATGGCCTGTTTCCGGTACGCCTTCTCGTTCTCATTTTCCTGAGCGCTCTCGGCTTCCCCGGTGAGCTTCGCCATCTCCAGGTATTCGTACACCATGGATTCCATGATTTCCATTCTTTTTAGCGGACTGCTCTCCAGCAGCACCCGGTACTTCTCCTCCGGCGTATTGCTCATCCAGATGGACAGGGCGGAAGCGATTTCCCCCACGCTCTCCATGTTCTTCAGGTAGCTTTTGGCCATGACGCCCCACGGAACGGTGCTCAGGAACTCGTAAAGCTTCTGCTTCATGCGGGTCACCCGAGGCTGCTCAATTTCGGGATCCGGCTCCTCTTCGTCCGGAATCCGGCTGATGCTGAGCTCCGCGTGGAACGCACCCTTTCCGTTGATGGCATCCAGGCTCACCCGGTCCGTGGTCTCCACGATGCAGTAACCGTTCTTGCTCACATCGGTGACGGTGCCGCCCACGCCAACGGGGTAGAATCCCTCTTCCGTCAGCTCCTTCCAGCTGTCCTCTTCCCGGGAAAGCAGGAGAATCACCCGTTCTCCCACTTGCGGCAATTGACCGGTCACCATCCGGTACCGGTCGCTGATAATATATACTTTTCCGTTTGGAATTATGATTCGATTATATACTGGTACTAATGTCATCTCTGTTCATCCCTTCTGTGTATTGTCATCTCTTTTTCGTATCGGTTTGCGGCGGGCCTGCACTGGCGGGATTTTTGCAGGTTTTCGGATTGCCGCCGGTTTGTTAGCACTTTATCTATTTGAGTGCTAATATACATCTATCATTATACACAGCCGTGTGATAATTGCATGAAGAGAAGAAAAAAACGGGGGGCGCGCCGACCTAATTGCGCATCTCAGGCCGGCCTGTTTGCGCCTCCCGACGGTAGAACAAGGCTTTGCAGGCGGCGGGACGCAAACTTGGACGGCTGCCCGCGGCTGCACGGCGCTTTTCTCGC
>JAERMT010000007.1_pt1 | contig 87698 bp, 70 predicted proteins | sample 9267081 | NCBI WGS metagenome assembly JAERMT01 (sample SAMN17071939, study PRJNA684904) | human gut metagenome | isolation source: diarrhea sample from child under the age of five | host: Homo sapiens | place: South Africa: Mafikeng, Mafikeng Provincial Hospital | collected 2019-09
TTGATATTGTTAATTTCGGTGAGAATATCAGTATTATTCAAAAAAGAGTGACATTTGAAAGCATATCCGTTTTAGCTATATATGAAAAAGTCCTTGCTGTATTTAGAGACTTTTATCAATATGAAGTAATACAGGGTGCTGACAGAAAGAAGATAGAGAAAATACCTGCCGCAGCTTTCAGAGAAGCAATTGCAAATGCTTTGATTCATAGGGTATGGGATGTTAATTCACACATCAGAGTTTCCATGTTTGACAATAGGATAGAAGTAGTATCTCCTGGTGGATTGCCCGCCGGAATATCAGCAGAAGAATACTTATCCGGGAAGATTTCTGTTTTAAGAAATAGAAATCTTGCAAACGTATTTTACAGACTGGGATTCGTAGAGATATTTGGAACAGGAATTACACGGATAAAACAATTGTACGTAGAGAGTCTGATAAAACCAGATTTTGAAGTGTCGGAAAATACGATAAAAATTATACTTCCGGTATTTGAAAAGAATGTTAATTTAACCGAAGATGAAAAAGTTATTTACAAATTTTTAAGCAAGACAATGTTGAAACCAATAAGTGAAATTGCACCATATGTCCCGTTTGGTAAATCTAAAACAACACAGTTGCTGAAGGCGATGGGAGAAAAAGGCGTGATTGCAATTGAAGGAAAAGGCAGAGGAACAAAATATATAATTAAATGAGCGAGGGTATGCAACAATGATAAAATAGTTGCATAAAAGCAGGAATAAAAAAACGGAATAAAAAAACATTGGAATTATAGTATGATGATTACAACTTATTCGTTTGATTTCCAACAGGGGGATTGATTTTGGAAAAGTACTTACCTACGCTAAGAAATAGTCCGTTTTTTAAAGGGCTTACGGATAACGAGATCTTATCCATATTGCATTGTGTAAATGCAGCCGTTATTTCTAAAAAACGAGGTTCATATATTTTCAGAGCAGGAGATTCTACCGAGGTAATGGGACTTGTGGTGTCAGGCTGTGTCCTTGTTATTCAGGAAGACCTCTGGGGTCATCGAAATATTTTATCAAAATGCCATGCCGGTGATTTTTTTGGAGAACCGTATGCAGCAAGCCCGGGGGCGGTTTTGAATGTCAGCGTGATAGCTGATGAAGATTGTGAGATTCTTTTATTAAATATCCAGAGGCTTCTGGTTACTTGTCCCACTGCATGTGAGCATCATCAGAAACTGATTCGCAATTTGGTCAGTGTCCTGGCAAATAAGATACTGATGTTGAATGATAAAATCACACATGTCGGAAAGCGAATGACAAGGGATAAACTGTTATCATATCTGTCAGCAGAGTCCATCAGACATTCGTCATTATCTTTTGATATTCCTTTCAATCGGCAGCAGTTGGCAGACTACCTTTGTATCGATCGCGCAGCAATGTCTGCAGAGATATCAAAGTTACAAAAAGAAGGCTTTATAAAAACAAATCGAAATCATTTTGAATTGACTGTTTCCGACGATGCAGATTCAGAAATGAAAATGTGATACATGTTACGGAAAACATAGAATTACTTAGAAGACTATTATATGTGCAAAAGGAGGCAAACCATGACCCCGATAAAAATACTATTCATCTGCCACGGCAACATTTGCCGCAGTACAATGGCGCAGAGCGTGATGCAGTATCTGGTGGAGCGGCGGGGGCTTTCCCACTTATTTCAGATCGATTCCGCGGCCACCAGCCGGGAAGAAATCGGAAATCCGGTGCATCCGGGAACGGTGGGAAAACTTCAGAAGGAGAATATTCCGGTTATTCCGCATCGGGCGGTACAGATGAAGATGTCGGACTATGAGAAATATGATTATCTAATCGGCATGGATTCCGCAAATCTGCGAAATATGAAGTGCATTGCCGGCAACGATCCGGAGAAAAAAATGTTTCTTTTATTGGAGTTTGCCGATGAGAAGGGCGATATTGCCGATCCGTGGTATACCGGAAATTTTGAGGATACGTATCGGGATGTGCGACGGGGGTGCGAAGGACTCTTGTCTTATCTCTTGAAGGAAGAGGAGGTTTGAAATGAGTTGCATGACTATTGAACTGAAGCGAGAGGCGGCCACCGGGTTGGAAGAAATCGGGAAGAAGATACAGGAAGACTTTTCCGGTGATTTCGTGTCCTCCGAATTGGCGGTTCGAAAGATTACGGAGGTCGCAGATGTTCGGGTACTGCTGATGGTTTTTGAAAAGTATTATTGGCGGAACGGCAGCATGGCGGTAACCGTTGTTCAGATTACGGACTCCGGGGGTGAACAACGTGCGGTGGTTGCCGGAACCGGTGGCGGTGAAGGAATCCTGAATATTAGTTTTGGCGCCAATCGAGACTATGCGGAACGAATTTCCGAGGCACTGATGCGGATGGGATTTCAGGTCACCGGCAAAGGAGACAGTTCCGTGTACTAGGAGCAAAAGATAAGGGAGAAGCGCACCGTAATTGCCATCTCTCACCGCACATCCGGAGAGATGGGCCGAGAAATTAAAATACAGTAAGCGAGAAGAGTGCCGCGTGCACTCTTTTTCTTTACCGAATTTACAGAGATTAGCCACATCTTACACAAATTAGTTGACCCTAACTAAATAGCGTGTTATCCTTTAGTTAGCCGAGGCTAACGACTACCGCATCATCTCATCGCCTCGGTGAACGTTATCATCATGAAAATTATTTTTACAGGGAGGAAGGTATATTGAGAAAAAAGAGGGATCAATTGACCGCATTCTTGCTGTCGGCGCTGCTGCTGTTTACGGGAAGTGCGGTTGGGACGACGTCCGTATGGGCGGAGGAGAAGGCACCGCCGTCAAGCATTGCCCGGTGCGAACAAGCCGGCATCAGCAAAGGATTTGCCATTACGTTCAGTGCAGACGATGAAAGTTGGTTCAACGCCATTTCGTCCGTAAAGGTTTCCGGTAAGGAGTACAAGAAGGTCACAAGTTCCTGGGATTTCGACGATCGGGGAGAGACGTTCCGAGTGCTGCCTACCGACAAGCAGGTTCTGATTGGAGAAGCCTTTTCCGATACCACGGTGACTTGCGTTATTTCGGCCACCGGCTACAGCGACCTGAAGCTGACGCTGAACAAATCCAAGCACACCGCATCGATTGCAGCCGATGAGGCGGAGAAGACCTACAAGGTTACTGTAAAGGCAGCGGAAAACGGCACGGTGAGCGTGGACAAGACTGCGGCAAAAGAAGGAGAAACGGTGACCGTTACCGCGAATCCGGCGGAAGGATACGTGCTGAAGTCCCTTTCCGCGGCGGACAGCAAAGGAAAGGCGATTACCGTCACCAATTCGACGTTCCAAATGCCGGCATCCGATGTGACGGTAAGTGCATCTTTTGAAAAGGAGCCGGAGGAGGGCGAAAAGGAAATCAATCCGAAGGACATTTCCGTGAAGGTGGATTCCTTCAACGGCTTGTGGCAGTTTTCGTTCGGGGATTCGAAATATCCGGATGCCATTACGAAGGTATCCGTGAATGGAACGGACTGGGAAGCCTACAGCTTTACGCCGTCCACGGGCGGAAAGTACCGCGTTCGGGATGGCGCACTGGAATTCGCGCAGAAGAGCTACGGTCAGACCCCGGCTCTGAAGAGTGGCGATGTGATTTCCATCACAGCGAAGGGGTACAAGACGTTGACATTTAAGGTGTCCATCGACAATGGCAAGCTCACCGTTTCCCAGGGAACCAAGCCGGGGGATGATATGCAGCTGCATGTTCGGCTGGTGGGCAGTTTCGAATCCGCTTTGGTGAACCAGAAGGGATACGACGCCATCAGCGGTGCGTCCACCAACGTCACCCAGAACAAGAACAGCGACGCCAGCGTCGAAGTGGCATTGGTAAAAGCAGGTACGGATCCGACGGACAGCGACTGGAAGCTCCTGAGTGAGAGCGACATCCGCGTAGAATCCAAAGGGTCTTCCGTCAATATCGTAAACCACGGCGATTCCACAAAGAGAAATGATTCCGGAATGGCCGGCGTCTATTCCGTCCACGACGGCTCCGTTACACTGGCCGGTACGCCTGCAAAGGCCGGAACCTACGATATCAGCGTAACTATTACAGATGAGCTGGGGCGGAAGGCAACCAGCAATGCACTTCCGTTCCGCATCTTCAGCGGAGAGGAGATGCTGGAAAATCAGCTGGTACTTGCCAACTGCACCAAAACCGCCGACGGAAAGTACATGTATGACATGGAGCCGTGGGCTATCAAGAATTTCACTCTGGATCCGAACAATGAAACCGTTGTGGTTCCGGAAGATTTGAAAGCGTGGTACGGATCCCACACCAGCGGTACTTACGGAGAGCTGGGCTATGCCGTGCCGGAAGGCACCATGCAGACCCAGACGTTGGTTCTGCCGAAAGGCTGCAACCTGACGCTGGTGAACATGGACATCCTGAGCAGCGTTAAAATCCTGGTACAGGACGGCGCTAAGCTGACACTGCGGGATTCCGTGGTGCAAGGTGCGGTAGAAGTGGAAAACGGCGGAACCTTCTCCATGAATTACAACGATTACGGCGGCGGAGAGTTCCTGAACGGCGCATCCATCAACGGAAAGCTGATTCTGAAGGATGGATCAACGCTGGAAAATGCTAAAATTTATTCCAACACCAACAACATCGCCAACGGCTCGGAAGCCCGTCACAACACGGATTCGGTGGTTGTGGTGAACGGTAACGTGACGCTGAAAGGAAAGGTGTTCCTGCGCGGCGATGAAGCGCCGACCGGCACGGACCCGGAGACGGGAAAAAGTTACACCGGTCAGGCCGGCATGCAGGTGAACGGAACGCTGAACCTGGATAAGGATGCCGTGCTTGCGGTCTACGGCGGCGGAAAGGATGCCACCACTTCCAACGGCGGTTCGGCCATCATTTTGAACGGCGGCACGATTACCGGCGAAGGTAAGCTGATTGCCGTTGGCGGAGACGGACACTTCGGTGAAGGCGGAAATGCGGTGAGCGGAAACGGCACGATTTCCGTGACGGATGCGTATCTGGAAGGCGGCGCTTCGATTTCCAAATCCGGCACTCCGGGAAAGGCCTTGGGCGACGGGGTCAAGCTGGCAGGTACCACGAACCGGAATCTGATTGACGGTTCCACCGGTGGCGGAATTGACTACGACAACGACACCTATTGGAGAGATATTCTCAGCGTGCCGAACCTGGATCTCTATCCGGTGGAAAAGAATGCACCGGGCGGCGATAACAATGAAACGGAAAAGCCGGGAAGCGGGGAGCAACCTGCGCCTTCGGATAAGCCATCCACCGGCGGTTCCACCACAACGAAGCCGCAGAATCCGGTAGACAACGGTTCTTCCGGTACCGGCAACCACAAAAACAAGAATAAGAACAGCAAGCAGTCCAACGTGGAGACGGGGGATGAATCCCACACCATTCTGTGGGCGACCGTCATGCTGGCTGCACTGGCAGGAGTGGGTATCATCACACTGCGCCGCAGACAGAAAAAGCAGAACTAGGGAATAGGAGATTCTCTCTAATTTGCAAGAGCGTTACAAACTCTTATATGCCTGGAATAAATGAAGCGGCGGCCATCGCACTGAGACGATGGCCGCCGCTTTTTTCATAAGCAGAACTTGGAAAACACGTTCGCTATTGAATCATCTTTAAGAAATATTCGTGAATCCGAGTATCCTCTGTCATTTCCGGATGGAAGGACAGCCCCAGCTGGTTTCCGTACCGAACAGCAACGATGTGATTGTCCATGGTGGCCAGAACTTCTACATCGGAATCGTCCACGGATTCAATGTACGGCGCCCGGATGAATACCATCGGGAATTCGCCGATGCCTTTCACCGGCTGATCCGTGATGAAGCTGCCCAGCTGTCTTCCGTATGCGTTTCGCCGAACCGTAACGGGAAGGGTGGCCAGATGGGTTACCGGATCGTTGTAAAGGGTCTGCGCCAGAAGAATCATTCCCGCGCAGGTGGCCAGTACCGGAAGTCCGTCCCTGATACGAATCTGAATTTCCTCGAACATATCCAGCTTGTGGAGCAGCTTTCCCTGAACCGTACTTTCACCGCCCGGAAGGACGATTCCCTGAATGCCTTCCAGATCGGATTTCTGCCGAATCTCCACGCATTCTGCGCCCAGAGATTCTAGCATTTTGCGGTGTTCGATGAAAGCACCCTGTACTGCAAGTACACCGATTTTCATCCTATTTACCTCTCTCTTCCATGATGATGGCAATTTCGCTCGGGTTGATGCCCACCATCGCTTCGCCCAAATCCTCGGAAAGCTCTGCAATCAGCTTCGCGTCGGTGTAGTTGGTCACCGCCTGAACGATGGCGGAAGCTCTTTTTGCCGGGTTGCCGGACTTGAAGATACCGGAACCAACGAATACGCCTTCCGCACCCAGCTGCATCATCAGGGCTGCGTCTGCCGGAGTAGCCACACCGCCGGCGGCAAAATTTACCACCGGAAGCTTGCCGTTATCGTGTACGTACTTCACCAGCTCATAAGGAACCTGGAGCTGTTTTGCTTCTTCGAAAAGCTCATCTTCCCGCATGGAAACCACTTTGCGGATTTCGGCATTCATTTTTCTCATATGACGAACAGCCTGAACCACGTCGCCGGTTCCCGGTTCACCCTTGGTACGAATCATGGAAGCACCCTCGTTGATTCTTCTCAGGGCCTCGCCCAGATCTCTTGCGCCGCATACGAACGGAACTTTGAAATCTCTCTTGTTGATGTGGTAAATATCATCGGCAGGGGACAGCACTTCCGACTCATCGATGTAGTCGATTTCGATGGCTTCCAGGAGCTGCGCCTCTACAAAATGACCGATTCTGCACTTCGCCATAACCGGAATGCTGACCGCTTCCTGAATGCCCTTGATCATCTTCGGATCGCTCATTCTGGACACGCCGCCGGCTGCACGGATATCCGCCGGAATTCTCTCCAGCGCCATTACCGCACACGCACCCGCTTCTTCCGCAATCTTTGCCTGCTCCGGTGTTGTAACGTCCATGATGACTCCGCCCTTCAGCATCTGAGCCAAACCTTTGTTCAGTTCATACTGTTTATTATCCATTGTTGAATGTACCTCCTTGAATTTAACTGGTTATAATAGTACAATCAAACTGGTAATAAATAAATAATCAAAACATTTATATTTTTCATTCCAGATAGGGGAGGAGCCATGCTGACCTACGTCTTTGAGCATAACGGAAAACCGCTGTACGAACAGGTGTACGACAACATAAAGAAGGACATTGTGGCCGGAAGACTGCGCCCTGGGGAGAAGCTCCCGTCGAAGCGTTCTTTTGCCGGAAATAACGGGATTAGTACCATAACGATTCAGAATGCATATGACCAGCTGATTGGCGAGGGATACATTTACTCCATCCCGAAGAAGGGCTATTACGTGTCCGACATCCTGGAGATGAACCGCATTCCCCGGGAGAGCCGGATTTCCTACGATATCGAGATTCCCAAAGACCGGGAGTCCTACGATGTGGACCTGTCCAGCAACGCGGTGAATCCCGACACCTTTCCTTTTTCGGTATGGGCCAGGATGTCCCGGGAGACCATTTCTTCCCAAAAAAAAGAATTGATGGAGGTTTCGCCTACCGGGGGGATCCGGGCATTGCGTACGGCCATCGCCGACTATCTCCGCTCCTTCCGGGGGATGCTGGTGGATCCGAATCAGATTGTCATCGGTGCCGGAACGGAGTACCTGTACAGCCTGCTGATCCAGCTGATCGGCAGCGACCGGGAGTACTGCATCGAGAACCCGGGATACAAAATTCTGGCGAACATCTACCGGCAGCACCGCATCGACTGCAAATATATTCCAATGGATGAGCATGGGATTCGGATACCGGAACTGCACCAATCCGGGGCGGACATCGTTCATATCAGTCCGAACCATCATTTTCCCAGCGGCATCACCATGCCGGCCAGCCGGCGGTACGAAGTGCTGGCCTGGGCCAATGAAAAACCGGGGCGGTACATCATCGAGGACGATTATGACAGCGAATTCCGTCCCAACGGAAAACCGCTGCCCACGCTGTTCAGCATTGATGCCTGCGAGCGGGTCATCTACATGAACACGTTTTCCAAGTCCCTGACGCCTACCATCCGAATCAGTTACATGATTCTTCCGGTGCATCTGGCCAACCAATTCTACAGTCAGCTGTCCTTCTACGCCTGTACGGTATCGACCTTTGAGCAGTACACGCTGGCGGCGTTTATCCGAAACGGGTACTTCGAGAAGCACATCAACCGGATGCGGTTGTACTACAGCCGGCAGCGGAAGAGGCTGATTGAGTCCATCGAGAAAAGCCCGATTCGGGAGCACTGCCGGATCATCGAGAACCAGTCCGGACTCCATTTTCGGATTCGGCTGGATACGGAGCTTTCCGATGAGGAGGTCCGCCGGGCACTGGCAGAGAAGGGGATTAAAATCCAGGCCATCTCGGAATATTATCTCACGGATGAAAAGCCGGACGCCCATGATTTTATCATCAACTATTCCGACGTGGACGTGAAGGCCATGCCGGCGGTGTGGGAGACGATGAACCTGATTTTGGGCGGCGAGAATAAATAGAGAAAAAAGATTGGAGGAATATTATGCCTGAATTCAAAGTGCATTCCGTTTTCGACCTTACCGGGGATCAGCCCCAGGCGGTGGATCATATTGTGGACAGCATTCTGGCCGGCAATCGGCACCAGACCCTGATGGGGGTCACCGGCTCCGGAAAGACGTTCACCATGGCGAAAATCATCGAGAAGATCCAGAAGCCGACGCTGATTATTTCACACAACAAAACCCTGGCGGCGCAGCTCCACGGAGAGATGAAGGAGTTTTTTCCGGAGAACGCAGTAGAATACTTTGTGTCCTACTATGATTACTATCAGCCGGAGGCGTACGTGCCGTCCACGGACACCTATATCGAGAAGGATGCGGATATTAACGACGAAATCGATAAGCTGCGGCATTCCGCAACGGCGGCGCTGCTGGAGCGGCCGGATACCATTGTGGTGGCCAGCGTGTCCTGCATTTACGGCTTGGGAAGCCCGAATTCCTACCGGAATCAGCTGCTGTCTCTGCGGCCGGGCATGGAGATGGATCGGACGGACATGATTCGGAAGCTGGTGGATATGCAGTACAATCGGAACGATATGGATTTTCATCGGGGCACTTTCCGGGCGCGGGGGGATATCATCGATATCTATCCCGCCGGTGGCGAAGAGGCGGTCCGGGTGGAGATGTTCGGCGATGAAATCGATTCCATCAAGGAGATGAATCCGGTGACCGGCGAAATCACCGGCGTGCGGAATCATATTTCCATTTTCCCGGCGTCCCACTATGTTACCAACGGGGAGGACATGAAACTGGTGGCCAAATCCATCAAGGCGGAGCTGAAGGAGCGGCTGCAGTGGTTCCGAGATAACGGAAAATTGCTGGAAGCACAGCGCCTGGAGCAGCGCACCAACTACGACATCGAGATGATGATGGAAATCGGCACCTGCAAAGGCATCGAGAATTACTCCCGCCACCTGAATTTTCTGGAGCCGGGGGAGCGGCCGTACACCTTGCTGGACTATTTTCCAGAAGGAGATTTTCTTACCATCATCGACGAGTCTCACGCCATGCTGCCTCAGCTTCGGGCTATGTACAACGGCGACCGGGCCCGGAAACAGTCCCTGGTGGAGTACGGTTTCCGGCTGCCGTCCGCACTGGACAACCGGCCGCTGAAGTTCGAGGAATTTGAAGAGATGGTGGATCAGACGGTGTACGTCAGCGCCACGCCGGCGCAGTTTGAGCTGGAACAGTCCGGCGGCGTAACGGCAGAACAGGTAATCCGTCCGACGGGACTTCTGGATCCGGAAATCGATGTCCGTCCGACGGAAGGACAGATTGATGACCTTCTGAGCGAAATCTACAAAACCACGGATGCCGGAGAGCGGGTGCTGATCACCACCCTCACCAAGCGAATGGCCGAAGATTTGTCCAAGTACCTGGAGAATCAAGGCATTCGGGTGCGGTACCTCCATTCCGACATCGACAACTTCGAACGACTGGAAATCATCCGGGACCTGCGCCTGGGAAAATTCGATGTTCTGGTAGGTATCAACCTTCTTCGGGAGGGCCTGGACCTTCCGGAGGTTTCTCTGGTGGCCATCCTGGATGCGGACAAAGAGGGCTTCCTCCGTACGGAAACCTCCCTGATGCAGACGGTGGGCCGTGCCGCCCGAAATTCCCGCGGTCGGGTTATCATGTATGCGGATCGAATTTCCAAAGCCATGCGGTATACCATTGACGAATCCAAACGCCGTCGGGAAATTCAGAGTGCGTACAACAAGGAACACGGCATCGTTCCGAAGACCATCGTAAAACCAATTCGCGATATTGCCACGGCGACCGAGGCATACAATCCGGAAAACGAGTTCAAGAATCCGAAGGAGATGACGGCCAAGGAACTGAAGGAAACCATCAAGAAGATGGAAAAAGAAATGAAGCAGGCCGCAAAGGACCTGCAGTTCGAGCGGGCAGCGGAGCTGCGTGATCTGTTGTTCGAGCTGCGAAGCAGCAAGCGAGTGCAATGAAAAAAGCAGGACTTCCATTGGGAGGACCTGCTTTTTTTACTCCGAGCTTTTTTCCTGTGGTGTTTTCGGACTTGGTGCACGAAAGTCCGAAAACCCTTGATTTTTCGTCGGCCTTGCACCAAGTCCGAGGCCCGATTCGGCTATTCCGCAAAAGCCCGGAGCAGAACCTGCAGGGCCTGCTTCAAATGCTCTTCCGAGATGGTGAGCGGCGGGAGCAAGCGCACCTTTTCCCCCGCAGGGCCGGCGGTGATGCACAGGACGCCGTTTTCCAGGCATTCATTGACGATGTCGGATGCCCTTTTGGAAGCCGGTGTGATGGCAATCATCAGCCCCAGACCTTCTACTGCCGCAACCCCGGGGGCATCTCGGAAAGCTTCGAAGACCATGGCGGATTTTCTTTTTACCGAATCCAGAAAACCCTCGTTCAGTCGTTCCACGATGCTCAGTGCGCCGGCGCAGGCCACCGGGTTTCCGCCGAAGGTGGTGCCGTGAGTGCCCGGAACCAAAGCGTTCTGAGTCTTCTCGCTGAACATGCAGATGCCGATAGGGAGGCCGCCGCCCACGCCTTTTGCGGTGGTGACGATATCCGGCCGGAGCCCCAGTTGTTCGTACGCGTACAGGGTGCCGGTGCGGCCGTTGCCCGCCTGAACCTCGTCGCAAATGAGGAGGATGTCCTTCTCGCGGCACAGCTTTGTCAGCGCATCCGCGAACTTTTGAGTCATCACGTTGACGCCGCCTTCTCCCTGAACGCATTCGACGATGATGGCGGCGGTGCGGTCCGCATCCGCCAGGGCTTCCACGCTTTCCGAATTGTTGAACTCCGCATATTTGAAGCCCGGAACCAGCGGCTCGAAGCCTTCGTGGTAGTGCGGATTTCCGGTAGCGGAGAGGGCGCCGTAGCTCCGGCCGTGGAAACTGTTCTTCATGGAAATAATTTCATAACAATCCGGCCCTTTGTGCAGGTGCTGGTAACGGCGGGCGGCCTTCAGCGCGCACTCATTGGCCTCGCCGCCGGAGTTGGTGAAGAACATGTTCGCCATGCCGGTGCGCCGGGCCAGAAGCTCGGCGAGTTTGGCGCAAGGCTCCGTGTAATAGAGGTTGGAGGTGTGCTGAACTTTGTGGAGCTGCTCCTCCACCGCATTGATCCAGTCCGGGTCGCAGAAACCGAAGGAGTTGGTGCCGTATCCCGACTCCAGGTCGATGTACTCCTTGCCGTTCTCGTCATAGGCGATGTCGTTGCTGCCCCAGGTGATGGTTATCGGAAATCGATTGTAGGTCCCGGTAATGTATTGACGGTCTAACTCTTTGATATCTGTCATTTCGCAAAAATCCTTTCTGTTTTTCTCCTAAAAATATCCTCGGCTATTTCCGATAGTTTCCGTTCAGTTTGATGTAGTCGTAGGTGATATCGCAGCCCCAGCAGGTAGCGGAAGCGTTTCCGTTGTCGATGGTGATGCGAATTTCGATTTCATCTTCTCCCAGAATTTCCGAAGCGTAGTCCTCATCGATGTCCACGCCTACGCCGTTTCGGCACACCGTGATTTCGCCGGCCTCCGATACGAAATCGATTCGCACGTGCTCCGGATTAAAAGGAATATTGGAATATCCCATGGCCACCATAATCCGTCACCAGTTGGCGTCGTTGGCGAAAACGGCGGTTTTGGTGAGGGTGGATTGGATGACGGATTTGGCCAGGGCAACCCCTTCCTCCTCTGTGGAAGCGCCGTGGACGGTGCAGGTCACCAAATGCTTGGCGCCTTCGCCATCCTTTGCAATCATGCGGGCGAAGCGGGTGCAGATGTCCAGAAGTGCTGCCCGGAAAAGGTCCAGATCTCGGCATTCCCGGTCGATAATTTCGTTGTCCGCCAAGCCGTTGGCCAGGATAATCAAGGAATCGTTGGTGGACATTTCGCCGTCGATGCTGACCCGGTTAAAGGTCACATCGCACACTTCTTTCAGCACCTGACGGAGCATGGTGGACGTGATGGCCAAATCGGTGGTGAGATAGGTGAGTGTGGTTCCCATGTTGGGATGCACCATTCCGGAGCCCTTGGAGATGCCGCCCAGAGTGACGGTGCGGCCGCCGACTTGAAAACGACAGGCCAGTTCTTTCTTAAAGGTATCCGTGGTCAGGATGGCGTGGGCCACCTCGTTGGAAGCATCTTCCGTATGTTCCAAGTTATGGGCCACCACATCGATTCCCTCCCGGATGCGATGAATATTCAATTCCTTTCCGATGATTCCGGTGGATCCCACTAACACTTCATCAGCGGGAATACCCAGCGCTTCGGCCGCTGCCTGCTGCATTTCGAGGGCGCGTTCCATTCCGTGGGGCGCGCAGGCGTTGGCGATTCCGGAGTTCACGCAGATAGCGCGGCAGTGCCCGCTGCGGCCGGTCTCGATATCCAGCTGCACCGGGGCGGCTTTGACGCGATTGGTGGTGTACAATCCTGCGCTGACGCAGTCTGTATTTCGGTCACTGAGAATGATGGCCAGATCGTTTTTCTTTTTATTCGGACGGACGCCACAGTGGGTCGCTCCGGCGGTAAAACCGGTGGGCGCACAGATTCCGCCCGGAACGTATTTCAATTTCATTATCGGTCACCTCCCAGCATCAGCTCGGTGGTTTCCGGAACGCCCATCATCAGGTTCAGGTTCTGAATGGCGGAACCGGAGGCACCTTTTCCCAGGTTATCGAATCGAGCGACCAACAGCATGCGGTCCGGATTCCCGTAAAGTGACAACTCCATGTCATCTCGGCCGCTCATGGTGTTGGCAGATGCGAAACCGTTTTCATCTGCGTCTTCCTTATAATACACCAGAGGACCGGTGTAGAATTCCCGGTACGCATTCCGGATGTCCTCCATGGTGCCGTGAATATCGGAGCCGAAGAGGGGAATGATGGTTTCCATTCCGCAGTAATAGTCGGACACAATCGGGCAGAAAATCGGGGCATACTCTAAACCATTCAGAGCCGCGATTTCCGGGAGGTGCTTGTGCTGCTGGGACAGTCCGTACATCCGCGGGGCATCCAACAGCGCGTCCCGGTGGTCGCTTTCGTATTCGCCGATCATTTTTTTACCGCCGCCGGAATAACCGGTGAGACTGAAGCATTGAAACTTCTGTGCCGGAGAGAGAATCCCGTTCCGAATCAGGGGATAGATCAAGGCATTGACGCCGCTGGCATGGCAGCCCGGATTGGCCACCAGAGGCGCCCCTGCGATGGCCGTGGAACCGCTGATTTCCGGAAAACCGTAGACCCATCCGTCCGCCGTGCGGTGGGCGGTGGAGGCATCAATCACGCGGGTGTGGCAGGCCTGGGCCATGGGCACCGCTTCTTTGGCGGCGGCATCCGGCAGGCACATAAAAACAAAATCCGCTTCTTCATAAGCCTTCCGCCGTGCCGATTCGCTGTGACGTTCTTCGTAGGGAATCGCAATCAATTCCAAATCCCTTCGGCTCTGTAGCCGCTGATGAATGCGCAGCCCGGTGGTTCCGTAGCTGCCGTCGATAAATACTTTTGTCATCTCTAGTATACCTTCCTTTATAAATTCTCATGTAGGAACCGCATCATCCCGGATTGCCGTTCCGCATTATGTGAAGTGCCCGAAAAATTGGGTAAATAAAAATACAGAAATATAAATAAATATGCAGATATTATCTCTCTTTTGTGGAAATAAGTCAAGGGGAAAAAGCGTCGAAATGCCTATATTTAAAGGAATATAGAGTATATTTTGGAGAACAATCAAATAAAAAAATACAATGTTAAAAAAGCTGCAAGCATTCATGGATTCAACGCCTGTTATGCGGAAACTGCATGTGAACAAAAAAAGACTTGTATACCTGCTCAAAGTGACTATAATATGTTTAAAGGATATGGTCACTATGAAATAGGTAGAAGATCACAGTGGGACATACATCTATAAATTTTTCTTCTACAATGGAAAGAGAGGATTGTCATGAATTGGGAATTAATCACATTCTTAGGATACTTCGTGATATTAATGGGTGTCGCGTTGATATTCTACTTTAACGGAGCAAACAAAGACCAGGAGGACTTTTTTCTGGGTGGCAGAGAGATGGGACCGTGGGTAACGGCACTCTCGGCGCAGGCTTCGGACATGTCTGCGTGGTTGTTGATGGGCCTGCCGGGTTCCATCCTGGCATTTGGTTTCGGTCAGATGTGGATTGGAATCGGCTTGGCACTTGGAACTGCAGCGAACTGGATATTCTGTGCGAAGAGATTGAGAACATTCTCCTTAGCCGCAGGTGATGCGATTACATTGCCGCAGTATTTGTCCAACCGGTTCGCTACTTCATCGAAGACACTGCAGGTAATCTGTGCGGTAATCTTCTTGGTATGCTACACCATCTACGTCGCATCGGCATATGTAGCCGGCACATCTGTATTCGAGATGCTGTTCCCGGGCGTCAGCGCAAAGGTGACGATGACGATATTCGCCCTGGTTATCGTGTTCTACACATTCTTCGGTGGATTTAAAGCCGTATGCTGGACAGACTTCTTCCAGGGGCTTCTGATGATGGCCGCATTGATGGCTGTTCCGATTGTAATCGTAGCAACGAAGCAGAATCTGGATACCAGTCTTCTGAACAACGTATATGAATACAAGGATGCATCCGGAGATATGGTCACCTGCGTATTCGGCACCGGATTGTTCGATGCAAGCTGGAAGGATATTATTTCCGGACTGGGCTGGGGACTTGGATACTTTGGTATGCCGCACGTACTGGTACGGTTCATGTCCATCGAGAAGCCTTCCATGATTAAAAAGTCTTCTATCGTTGCAATCATCTGGGTCCTGATTTCTCTGGGATCTGCCGTACTGATTGCATACTTCGGCAGAATGCTGATTGCAGATGAGTTGCTTCCGATTGGTGCGCAGAAGACGGTGTTCATGGTAATGGCACGGAAGTACTTCCCGGCAGCAATCTCGGGACTGCTTCTGGCAGCGATTATCGCCGCATCGATTTCTACCGCAGACTCTCAGCTTCTGGTAGCATCCAGTTCCTTCACATCCGACTTGTATAAGCCGCTGATTCGGAAGGACGCGACAGAGAAGGAAACCCTGATGGTTGGAAGAATCGTCGTTGTTGTTATCGCCGTAATCGCATTCTTTATCGCAAGCTCGAAGGGATCCGGAGCACAGGCAATTATGAACTTAGTTGAAAATGCCTGGGGTGCATTTGGTTCGGCATTTGGACCGACCATCCTGCTGTCCCTGTTCTGGAGAAACTTTAACTACAAGGGCGCCATCGCCGGCGTTATTACCGGATTCGTTGTAGATATCGGATGGCTGCTGCTCCTGCACTCCACCGGCGTATACGAAATCGTACCGGGATTCATTGCAAGTGCAGTTGTTGCCGTAATCGTTGCAAAGGCAACCGGCGAACCGGGTGAGGATGTCAAGACTATTTTCGATAATGCAATCGAAGGTATTAGATTAGACAAGTGATGTCCCAATCCTTGAGGGAAGGAGGCTTTCGCACAGCCAGTGCGGAAGCCTCGCTTCCTTTTTTGTTTGCGTTTCCTTGTACGGAGGAAAAAGCAGAAAATCGAAAAATTTGATACTCTTTTTTTCGCGAATAGTGTACAATCAAGGTGTAAAACACAAGTTTCAAAATAACTGAATGGAGATAGTTTGAAAGAATTTTGGGAGGAACGACATGGGAGTATTAACAGTAATTAAAAACCGTTTCTCGGTTCGGAAATTCAAAGATCAGCCGATTGAACCGGAGAAGCTGGAACACATTCTGGAAGCGGCAAAGGCAGCACCGACGGCAAAGAATCTTCAGCCACAGCGTATTTTTGTCTGCAAGAGCAAGAAGGCATTGGCCGCCATCGACGCTGCGACCAAGTGCAGATACGGAGCACCGGCAGTTTTGGTGGTATGCTACGATCAGAACGAAGTGTGGCATAATCCGTTTGACCCGACCATCGACTCGGGCGAAATCGATGCATCCATCGTTGCGGATGAAATGATTCTGGCGGCATGGGAAGAGGACATCGCATCCTGCTGGGTGGCACATTTCAATCCAAAGAAGATTAACAGTGGATTGAAGATTCAGGAACACATCCGTCCGGTGGTATTGATCCCAATGGGATATGCAGAAGATGGCGTGGAACCGGCTTTGAGACATATGGAGTCTAAGGACCTGGACGAAATCGTTCACGAGCTGTAGAGAAGGCGAAGATGTAGAATCTTGCGATCTATTGTTTGAGAAAAGGAGAATGTTATGGTTTCAGAAGTAAAGATGGATGATTTAAGAGAGAAAGCGGTGGGGGCATTTACCGGAGGGTACATGTGTTCGGAGACACTGGTGTACATTCTGAACAAGTACTACGACCTGGGTATTTCGGAAGATGCCATCGCCATGAGCACCGGTTTTCCGTTCGGCTTCGGAGACGGGGGAAATGTGTGCGGTGCCGTTGCAGGGGCCACCATGTGTCTGGGAAAAGTGTTCGGACGAACCATCCCGGGAGATCCGAAGTTCCGGAAATGTTGCGACTTGGTTCGTGAATTAAACGATGACGTCATCGAGAAATACGAAACCACCATCTGTCCGACATTGATTCAGGATTACGAGTTCAAGGATCCGGAACGAAAAAAGCACTGCACCGGCATTGTCCTTGCGGTAGTGGACTCCTTCGCTAAGATTATGGAACGGGAATGCGGCGTGAAAAGGGTATAGCATACCGAATTAACCGATAAAATTTATTTTAAAGAGGCATCGGCACACTCTGCCGGTGCCTTTGCTATTGCGGAGTTTCCCCACTGTGGTATAATTAAAAGATATTTTTATGCGCTTCAGAAAGGAGAAAGTCATGGCGGCATTGAAAAAGAAATTGCACGGATTCAAATCGAAAATCATCGCCGGATTTCGCTCCTTATCTCGCCGCCAGCGGCGCCTGATGCTCTTGGATGTGCTGCTGATTGCGCTGGTAGCCGCCTTCTACGTTCTGTTCTTCGTCCCTCGTGACGGAACGGCCATGTTTCAGATGGCGACTCAACGTTCCAGGCGAATCACATCCTGCGTGCAGGACATGTCCTTAAAAACCGAGCTGGAAATTTCATCCAAAGACCTCGCGTTCTCGCAAAAAAAGAAATCCGCCGCGGAGAAATGCCCCGTTCAGATTCGCATTAAAATGAAACAGGGGGAAGGCGGGACGAAAATCAACCGAACCACCAAGGTGACCCTGAACGGAAAAACATCCTCCTTCAAGTCGTTGAGCTATTGCGATACGAAGAAGAATATCCTGTATTCTCGGAAGAGTTCCGGGTGGAGCCGGAAGGAAAATCAAGCAAATGAAGTGCCGGATGTTCAAACCCTTCTGAAGCTAAACAAAGATGTTTTGCAGAACAGCGCTTTTGCCAAAACCGACCGGGGCTACGAAGTACGGATACCGGCAGAACAAGTGGGGGTGAGTCCCATTGCACCGCTGCTGAGAGATGAGGCGAACACCGAAATTTCCGGAGGGGAGTTCTGCTACGTGTTCGGTAAGTTTTCCCATCGGCTGACGCAAATTGAGGGGGATAACTTAATGGTTCAGCGCAGCGGCAAAAAAGCCGAAACCTGCACCATCCGTATAAAGTTTACGGATTATAATAAGTTGGAATCTGCGGACTGGAAGGTTCCGGAGAAAATCCGAAAGAGCGCGGAGGCACCGGCGAAGGATGCAAAGAAAGCGAAATCCTATCTGTTGTCTCAGACGGAACTGAAGAAAGAAGAGCGGGATTGCTACGTGGTGGGAGAAGATCTTCCCGCCGGAAAGTATATCACCGGAAAGCGGACCGGCGAGGGAATCATTACCTGCCTCCGCCATTCCGATGCCAAGGTACGCTTTGAATACCACTGCGGATACGGCTACTATGCGGTAGATAATTACAAGAGAGGAAGGGAGGTGACCCTGAAGAATGGAGATCGGATTATGTTATCCGGAAAGAAACTGGCCGTCCAGTTCCGGAGAAAATAGAAAAAAGCATTGTCGGAAGCTTCGGGGTGCCGCCATCGTTTTTTTAGGAGTGATACTCCTTCTCTCCGGCCGCAAGGCCTACGGCGCCGAAGTGATCCATCAGAGCGGGATGGCGCTTCAGCCCTACGACACCTCGATATACGATACGGTGAATAACGCCAACGAAACCATGACCGGGTATGGGCACGCCTATACCGACAGCCAAGAGCTGAATTCCGTTTCCGGGCCGTCCATGCAGTTTCGGTCCCTGCTGTACACGGAGATTCCGAACCCGCAGAGCATTGCCGTTTCGCCGGACGGGAAGACCGCTTGGGTGATGTCTTCCTATAAGAGCGGTAGCGACAATTCCCGGACCGGGCGGATTTACCGGATCGATCTGTCTCGCTTCTGGAAAAAGAAGGCCGCCGGGTCCAAGGATACCGGAGCGATAAAAGCAGGACCGGAGATTGTCACCGGTCACGGGCAGACGCTGGCGTATAACCCGAAGAGCCACGAGCTTTGGTACGTGCGGGAGACAAAGGTGCTCAACACCACGCTGGTGCGGGTCAATCCAAAGACCATGGAAGTGGAGAAGGAAATCCATTTCCGCTTCGGCTCCACCATCGTCTTTCCGCCGACCTTTACCTTTGATAAGGATGGGAATTGCTGGACCTATACCCGAAGCACCGGCAGCAACTGGGTGTCTGCGGGGACCATTCGGTTCTACAAAGGTCGGATTCAGGGGAACCGCGTGACATTCCGCATGATTAACCAGGGACTTCGGTATCCGCCGGGGAACCTCTGCCAGACCTTTGGCTACAACCCGGTGAACGACCGGCTGTACGTAGTGGCGGACGGAGAAATGCTCACGGTACCGGCGGGCAAGCTGAGTCGACATCAGGTAACGCCGTCGGATGTGCAGTGCATTAAATTCGGCGGGTGCCGGGAATTTGAAGGACTGGCTTTCACGGAAACCGGCTGTGCGTACTTTGCCACCAACAAGCCATCGGAAATCATGCGGGACCGGGTCAGCTACAACAAGGCGCTGAAGCTGGAGGCCAAATATAAGCGGGCGAAGAAGAATTATGCCCGAGACCGAAAGGCAATGAAGAAGGAGAAGGAAGAGCAGGCTCAGAACATTACCATGGAAAAAATCGGAAAACAACTAGAGGATGGCCTCTAATGAGTGTTTATTTCTGAGATTTTATGTTATAATGTCGGAAGCATAAAATGTTTTTTTACAAAATTAACCAATAGGTTGAATGGGAGGTATTAATATGGCACTTGTAACGACCACTGAAATGTTCCGGAAGGCGTATGACGGTGGATATGCAATTGGCGCGTTTAATGTAAATAATATGGAAATTGTCCAGGCAATCACGGAAGCCTGCAAGAAGGAGAATTCTCCGGTAATTCTTCAGGTATCCAGAGGCGCAAGAACTTACGCAAATCACACATACCTGATGAAGCTGGTGGAGGCGGCAGTGAAGGAATGCCCGGATATTCCAATTGCACTTCACCTGGATCACGGTCCGGATTTCGAGACCTGCAAATCCTGCATCGACGGCGGATTTACCTCTGTAATGATTGACGCTTCTTCAAAGCCGTTTGAAGAGAACATCGCAATTACGAAAGAGGTCGTGGACTACGCTCACAAATACGGCGTTGTGGTAGAAGCGGAACTGGGAACTTTGGCCGGAATTGAAGACGAAGTAAAAGTATCTGCGGAAGAGTCTTCCTACACCCGTCCGGAAGAGGTGGAAGAATTCGTCACCCGCACCGGATGTGATTCCCTGGCGATTGCCATCGGTACCAGCCACGGCGCATACAAGTTCAAGCCGGGAACGAACCCTCAGCTGCGTTTTGACGTGCTTCACGAATGCGAAAAGAGACTGCCGGGATTCCCAATCGTTCTTCACGGCGCATCCTCGGTACCGCAGGAATATGTACAGATGATTAACGAATACGGCGGAAACATGCCGGGCGCACTGGGCGTGCCGGAAGACCAGCTGAGAGAGGCGGCTCGCTCCGCTGTGTGCAAGATTAACATCGATTCCGATATTCGTCTGGCCATGACCGGAACCGTTCGGAAATATCTGACCGAGAATCCGGCGGACTTCGATCCGAGAAAGTACCTGAAGGCGGGAAGAGAGGCTATCGAGGCAATGGTTCGCCACAAGATTGTGGACGTTCTGGGTTCCTCCGGCAAAGCGGAATAGAAAGCGGAGCTCTTCTGTCAAAAAATGAATTCAAAAAGCTGCAGGCATCCGATGCGCTGCAGCTTTTTCGTTGCTTATTTCGCCAGTTTCTGCCGGCACTTTGCAAAGAACTTCTCGTTATCGATGATAAAACGCTCATGGGTTCCTTCACCGATTACTTCTTTTTCATCCTGTGCCTTTACGGTGAAGACGATGCGGCGGCGATCCACCTCCGTCACTTCAGCAGTGCAGGTGACATCCATGCCCACCGGCGTGGCCGCCAGGTGGCGCACATCAATTCGAGTTCCCACGGTTCCCTGACCGTCCTCCAGAAGGCTCTGCACCGCCTCCTGGGCGGTTCCTTCCATCAGCGCAATCATGGATGGGGTGGCCAGCACCTCCAGCGCGCCGCTTCCCATCGCTGCGGCGGTCATCTCCGGAGTGACCGTTATCTTTTTTTTGCAAGTAATTCCCGTTTGAATCATAATTTACCTCGTGTTTCTGAAGTCTTTAAGCTTGAATTATAGTTTGTCTCCTATAATTATGACACCGAACGCGTGAGAACGCAATCTTGACATTCGTACGCATGAATGCTATCTTGAAAGTTGCGCGTGTAAGGCAAATTGGGACGTTACTTTATAGAAAGGTTTATGTGCATATGCAAAAAGAAGTTTTATGGAATCGATATTCTCCGGAGCAGGAGAAAGAGATGGCTTCGGTGTGCAGCCGGTATATGACTTGCTTGGATGAAGGAAAGACGGAACGGGAGAGTGCCCGGCTGACCGTTTCCATGGCGGAAGAGCAAGGGTACCGCAATCTCCGGGATTTGGTGCAGAAGGGAGAGACTCTGACCGCCGGAGATAAGGTGTACTATATGTACAACGAGAAGCTGATTGTTCTGTATCATATCGGCCGGGAGTCTATGGAATCCGGAATGAATATTTTGGGAGCGCACATCGATTCTCCGAGAATGGATGTGAAGCAGAATCCGCTGTACGAGAACGGTGGATTCGCATATCTGGATACCCATTATTACGGCGGCATCAAGAAATACCAGTGGGTGACGATTCCTCTGGCGATTCACGGGGTTGTGGTTCGGAAGGACGGCAGCCGGGTGAACATTTCCGTAGGAGAGAAGGATACGGATCCCGTATTTACCGTTTCGGATCTGCTGATTCACCTGTCTCGGGAACAGCTGACGAAAACCGCTTCGAAGGTTGTGGAAGGGGAATCCCTGGACATCCTGGTTGGAAGCATCCCGCAGGGAGAAGCGGACAGCGAAGAAGAGAAGAAAGAGAAGAAGGACACCATTACCGCGAATATCTGCCGAATTCTGGAAGAAGAGTACGGCTTTGAAGAAGAGGATTTCATTTCTGCGGAGCTGGAAGTGGTGCCGGCGGGCAGAGCCAGAGAGCTGGGTTTTGACCGGAGCATGATTATCGGCTACGGTCAGGATGACCGAATCTGCGCATTCACATCCCTGATGGCATTCCTGGATGAAGGAGAGACGCCGGAGCGCACCGCCTGCTGCATCCTTGTGGATAAAGAAGAAATTGGCAGCGTAGGCGCCAGCGGCATGCATTCCAGAATCTTTGAAAATGCGACGGCAGAGGTGCTTCATCTCCTGGGACATACGGACAGCATTTCCCTTCGCCGTGCGCTTCAGAACTCCAAAATGCTTTCTTCTGATGTGAGCGCTGCGTACGATCCGCTGTACGCCTCCGTGTTTGAAACGAAGAATGCCGCATACATGGGCAAGGGCCCGGTGTTCAACAAATTCACCGGATCCGGCGGAAAGGGAAATTCCAGCGATGCCAATCCGGAATACATTGCGGAGATTCGCCGAGTGCTGGGAGACGCGAATGTTCAATTCCAGACGGCGGAAATGGGCAAGGTGGATGCCGGCGGCGGCGGAACCATCGCCTATATCATGGCCAACTACGGCATGGAAGTCATCGATTGCGGGGTTGCCATCCTGTGTATGCATTCGCCGTGGGAGGTTTCCAGCAAAGCGGACGTCTATGAGACCTACCGCTGCTACAGAGCGTTCCTGACCCACATGGAATAATCGGAAACACTCGACCCATCATTCACGAAATATCGGCCAATCGGCGGTATTAATATAATTTAATTTATTTTTATGAAAATAGAAAGAGGACTGAATCCAATGGAAAAGAAACTGCTTAAGAAATCCAAATTCGCTACCACACTGTATGTAATCTCCGGACTGCTGGCGGTATACACCGTGTACATGCTGTACAGCACGATTACCTACCTGACCAACTATTTCTCCCAGTACGGCACATCCTTCATGTCCAATTTCGGAACCGCTATCGGTTACATCCTGACCCAGTGCCTGGTATATCTGGTATACGCGATTCTGGTGTTTGCGGCAGCGAAAATCTACAATGAAGTGAGAAAAGCAAATCCGGACAACTACCTCTCCGAGGCGGAGTCCAAGGCCATCCTGAGAGCGAAGGAAGCGAAGAAGATTGCGAAGGCGGAGAAGAAGGCCGCAAAAGCAAGTGTAAAGGAAGCAAAGGCGTCCGAAGAGAAAGAGGAAGCGGCGGAAGAGCTGAAGGAAGCGGAAGAGACTACTTCGGAAGAGGAGTCCAAAGAAGAATCTGAAAAATAATTAATTGTTTTTCGAAATACAATTTAATACCCGAAACGAGATTTAAAAAAGTGGTTGAGAACATTTACCGCTTTTTTTCTTTGTTTTTAAAGGAAAATTAAAAGTATTAAAAACTATATAAGAAAAATTTTAAAAAATTTTAAAAAAATCAGTAATTAATACTTGATTTTTAAAGTGGGGGGGGTATAATATAAATGAATTTATTTGATAATGGGGGTGTAGCCATGGGGGATTTACCACATATCAATGTCGATGCTACAGGGAAGCAGTTAAAGCGGATTCGAAAAGAGCACAACTTTTCGGTTCAGGACATTCAGCATCAGATTGGGTTGATTTCGGCTCAGGCGATATACAAATGGGAGCGGGGGCAGGCGCTACCTTCGCTGGACAATATCGTAATCCTGGCGAAATTGTACAAAGTCACTCTAGACGACTTGTTGGTAATCGAGTAGTTAATTCAACGGTTGGGAATCGGATTCTTTCGGGAATCCGATTTTCATTTTTTGTAGAATACTGGTATAATAGCCAGTGAAAATATTGAGACAAGAGAGGTTAGTAAAATGGAACACAATTATGAAGAACATCGGACGCACGCGGATCGAATTCAGAAGGATATTGACACCCTGGGCTCCTACAGCAGCGTGAAGACCATCGGATGTACCCGCTACACCTACACCAAAGAATTTGCTCAGGCGCGGGATTACATCAAGCGGGAGATGGAGCAGGCGGGTCTGGAAGTCCGGGAAGATGCCGTTGGCACGGTGATTGGCCGGCTGGAAGGAACGAATCCGGAGCTTCCGATTATCATGACGGGCAGCCATTTCGATACGGTAAAAACAGGCGGTCGTTATGATGGAACGGCCGGCGTGGTTGCGGCACTGGAAGTGGCGAGAACGATGCATGACGAGGGGTTCCGCCCCAAGAGAAGCATTGAGTTCGTCGCTCTTCCGGAAGAAGAAGGCGGCCGATTCGGTTCCGGATTGATGGCCAGCAGAGCCATGTGCGGAAAATTGTATCCGGATGAAACGGAACATCGGGACGAGAACGGCGTAACTCTGGCCGAAGCGATGAAGAAATACGGATTGGACCCGAATGCGATTGAAACGGCACAGAGAAAGCCGGAAGATATCGAAGCGTTCCTGGAACTTCATATCGAACAAGGCCCAATCCTGGAGAAAGAAGATGTAAAGGTGGGCATCGTGGACTCCATCGTCGGATTCCGATGCTTTGAGGTGCATGTACACGGACGTTCGGATCATGCCGGCAACACCCCGATGAACATGCGGGCGGACGCATTCCTGGCCGTGGCAAGAGCAGTAACGGCGGCAACGGCGAAGGCAGAAGAAATCGGTGAGAACACCGTGTTCACCTGCGGCGAAGTTCACGTGGCACCGGGTGCGTTTAACATCGTAGCGGAAGATGCTTGGATTAAATTGGACTGCCGAAGCCGGAAGATTTCCAATGTGGACCGGGTGCTGAAGGTGTTCTGGGAATCCATGGATAAGAGCGTACGGGACTCGGAGGGTCTGTCCTATACGAAAGAACAGAAGGTCCATGCCAACCAGGTAGAGATGGACGAAGAAATCCGGAAAATGATTGAAGAAAACGCCCACAAAGCCGGTATCCGAACCTGGCACCTTCTTTCGGGCGCGGGTCACGATGCCATGGTAATGGCCTCCATCGCACGAACCGCCATGATTTTCGTACCGAGCAAGGATGGCCGAAGCCACGTGCCGGAAGAATGGACGGACTGCGAAGATCTTCAGAAAGGCACGGAAACCCTATACCGCACGATGCGCGAGATGGCGGAAAAGGAATAGAATATGCCTTTCGTAAAAGTAAACGGCAATCGCACCCTGGAGTGCGGCGTGGGAATGAACCTCATGACGCTGCTGGTGCGCAGCGGATATGAGTTGAACAATGCCTGCGGCGGAAGAGGGGTGTGCGGCAAGTGCAAGGTGCAGATTCCGAATACTTCGGAGTCCGCACTCTCGAAAACGGAGAAGATGTTTCTGACGCCGGAAGAGCAGCGGCAGGGAATCCGCTTGGCCTGCATGGTGCGAGTCCGTCAAGATATGGAAGTGGAAACCCTTTCCCGGGAAAGAGAATATGCCGTCCTGGCAGAGGGACACTTGCCGGAATGGGTAACGGAACATTCGAAAGATGCCGCGGGGCCCGATGAATACGGCATTGCGGCGGACGTGGGCACCACCACGGTGGTGTGCCGCTTGGTTCATCTGGAAACGGGGAAAACGACGGATACGGCGGCATCCGTAAACGATCAGAAGAAGCTCGGTTTGGACGTGCTGAGCCGAATCAGCTACGAGCAAGACCATCCGGAATCCGGGCGGAAAGAACTACAGGAAGCGATCGTGGGAAATCTGAATCGTCTGATTGCGCAAATGTGCCGCCGGCAGGAGCTTTCCACGGAAAGCATCCGGCGAATTGCAGTCAGCGGAAACTGCACCATGGTGCACATGCTGCTGGGCGCGGATGCGGTGCCGTTGGGCAAAGCCCCGTTTCTCCCGGTGCTGAAGGGACCGCAAAGATGCCTCGCCGGAGAAATCGGTTTGAAGCCGGAAAGAGCGGAGTTGTACTGCATTCCGGCGGTGTCCGCCTATATCGGCGGGGATATCGTCGCCGGTGCTTACATATGCGGGCTGAAGGATCTTTCCGGTAACGTGCTCTTTGTAGATATCGGAACCAACGGCGAAATTGTGTTGGCTCGAGACGGCAAAATGAACTCCTGCTCCTGCGCCGCCGGCCCGGCTTTGGAGGGAATGAACATCCACCATGGAATGAGAGGCGAGACCGGGGCCATTGAAGATGTAGAAATCCGGCCGGACGAAATTCATCTGAAGGTCATTGGAGGCGGCCCGGCGGAGGGAATCTGCGGAAGCGGTATCCTGGCCGGGATTAAAGAACTCCTCCGATGCGGTGTTCTTCGAAAAAGCGGAGCCTTTGTGCATCCGGACCGGCTGCCGGAGGGAGACGACCGAAAAAAATATCTGCACGTGAATCCGGAGGATGGTACGCGCAGTGTGTTCCTTCAGGAGAATCCGGTTCCCGTGGAGATTACCCAGAAGGATGTTCGCCAGGTACAGCTGGCAAAGGGGGCCATTCGCTCCGGTATTGAAATTCTTCTGGAGAACAACGGACTGGAACCTTCCATGCTGGACGAGGTGATGATTGCGGGGCAGTTCGGATCCCATCTTCCGCCGGAGGACCTCACCGGAGTGGGCATCCTTCCGGAAGAAACTCGGGAACGAATTCATTACGTAGGGAATACCGCCCTTACCGGTGCTGTTGCGGCCCTTCTTTCCGTAGGCATTCGGAAGGAAATGGAGGCACTGGCCGAGGAAATCGGATACACGGAATTGGGTGAAACTCCGGAATATGAGTATCGACTGGCGGAATGGCTGGAGTTTCCGAAATGCAGACTTGACTAAATTTGTATAGTTGCTTGCATAATGGATTTTTTGTGGTATCATCATTACATGAGAAATAATGAAGAGACAAAACAGAATCAGATGATTTCAATCGCCGAGGACGTGCTCCGGGCAGCGAAGGACCGAATCGTTGCCAACATGCGCTTTATGGACTCGGCGATTTTTGCGTTGCGAGAAGAGTGCGATGCGAACCGGGAGGGCGTGTTCGGCACGGACGGTGCGGTCCTGTATTATTCCCCGGATTACGTAATCGCACTGGGGCGAGACGGGATATCGGAGATGATGCACGCCTATATGCACCTTTTGCTCCACTGCATGTTTCGCCACTGTAAGAATCCGCCGGAGAATCGGCAGCTGTGGGATATCGCCGCGGACATGGCGGCGGAAGCGCTGATCCAATCCTTTGAGATGGATTCCTTCCGGCACCGCCGGGAGGAAGAACAGCGGGATGCGCTGGCTCAAGTTCGGCGGGAAACGGAAGGCCTGTCTGCGGAGCGAATTTATCGGTGGCTGGCGTCCGGGAACCGACAGACGGAAGAAGTGCAGCGGCTGGGGGATTTATTCCGGGTAGACGACCACGGCCTTTGGTATCCGGCAAATTCTAATTTTCTGAAGCCGGAGGATGCACAGGATTCGGAAGATTCAAAGGAGAATTCGACAGAACTGCGGCAGGAGACCGATATGCCGGACTGGGACCGCATTGCCCAGATGGTGAAAATCTCTCTAGAGACGGAAAACCGGGGCGCGGAGCGGGGAGAACTCCTCTCCGCCCTCAATGCACGGACGGAAAAGCACATGGATTACAGCACCTTTCTTCGGAAGTTCACCCTGTTCCGGGAGAACCTGAAGGTGGATGACAGTGAATTCGATTACATTTTCTACACCTACGGGTTGGAGCTGTACGGCGATATGCCGCTGGTGGAGCCGCTGGAATATGCCGATGAGCGGACCATATCGGACTTCGTCATCGTTATCGACACGTCGGCATCCACCCAGGGAAAACTGGTGGAGCGTTTCGTGCAGCGCACCTTCGACATGCTGCAGGAAAGCCGGGAAATCAAGAACCGGTTCAACATTCACTTGATTCAGTGCGATGCGGCGGTGCAGGAAGACCGCATCCTTCGCACCCGGGAGGATGTGCACCGGTATCTGGAAAACATGGAACTGAAAGGTCTGGGCGGCACGGATTATCGGCCGGCCTTCCATTATATAAACAATCTAGTGGAACGGGGAGAGTTCCGGCACCTTCAGGGTGTGCTGTACTTTACCGACGGAAAAGGCATCTTTCCCCGCCGGAAACCGCCTTACGACACGGCGTTTATTTTTGAAGACGATGCGGCGGCATCGGAGGCAAAGGTCCCTTCCTGGGGAATGAAAGTGGTATTTGGAGGCAAGGATGAATATTGAAGAAGCGAAGAAACAAGTAAAATATGCGGTAATTTCCTATCTGTCGAAGGACGAGTTCGGGGAATACCGGATTCCGGTGGAGCGGCAGCGGCCGATTTTTCTCATGGGTCCTCCGGGAATCGGAAAGACGGATATCATGAATCAGGTGGCGGAGGAGATGAACATCGCCGTGGTTTCCTATTCCATGAGCCATCACACTCGGCAGAGCGCTTTGGGACTGCCGTTCATTGCGGACAAGGAATACGGCGGCCGGAAGTATCGAACCACGGAATACACCATGAGTGAAATCATCGCCAGCCTGTACGACGTGATGGAAGAAACGGGAAAGAAGGAAGGCATCCTCTTCCTGGATGAAATCAACTGCGTATCGGAGACGCTGGCGCCGTCCATGCTGCAGTTTCTCCAATACAAGGTGTTCGGACGTCACGCCATTCCGGAGGGCTGGGTTATCGTCACCGCCGGAAATCCGCCGGAATACAACAACTCCGTGCGAGAGTTCGACCTGGCAACGCTGGACCGTCTGAAGCGAATTGATGTGGAGCCGGATTTCGGCGCCTGGTGGAAGTACGCCCAGAACCAGGAGGTGCACACTGCGGTGCTCACCTATTTGGAAATTAAAAAAGATGATTTCTACTCCGTGGAGACGACGGTGGACGGGAAGGAGTTCGTCACCGCCCGGAGCTGGGTGGATCTGTCCGACATGATGAAGCTCTATGAGGAGCACGATATTCCGGTGAACTTGGAGCTGATCCGCCAGTACGTTCAGAACGAACGGATCGCCCGGGATTTCTCCGCTTACTACGACCTGTTCTACCGCTACCGGAAGGATTACCGCATTGACGATATTCTGAAAGGCGCGGTGGAGGATGACGTTCGCACGAGAGCGCAGGAATCATCCTTCGACGAACGGATTACCGTGATTCGCCTTCTGATGGACTCGCTCTCCGGGGATTTCCGAAAGGTCAACGAGTGCGGCGAAGCGCTGAATCGTTTTCTCCTGTCCATAAAAGAAAATAACCGCCGGCTGGCAGCCGCGTCCGTTCCGGAGGCGGTGGAGATTCTGCGGGAGACGGAAGAAACCATCGAAACAAAAATCCGCCGGGAGAGAAAATCCAAATCCGTTTCTTCCAAAGAACTTCGGCTGGAGAAACTCCATCTGAAATATCTGGAGGAGCTGTCTCTCACCCTGCAGAGGGATTCCATGGATGAACCGGCATCGGATGCGGTGTCGCGGATTCGGGAATTTATCGCGCCGAATCAGGCAGAACGAAAGAAGCTGGCGGAAGAAGCCGGAAACCGATTGGAAGCCGCCTTTGATTTTGTCCGGGACGCCTACGGGGAGAACGAAATGATTATTTTTGTCACCTCCCTGACGGAAAATCGGGAAAGTGCGGGATACATCGGAACGTACGGATCGGAGAGCTACTACAAATACAACAAGGAGCTGCTGCTGAACGACCGGGAGGACGAGCTGGTTCGAAAGATTCGGGAACTGGAGGTTTGATATGCCCACTTTAATGCTTCGGGAAACTTTGATCAGTTACGATAATCGCTATGAGCATTACACCGTGCCGGCCCATATTCGGAATATATCTGCCAACTGCTTCAACGAGCGGTGGGAGCTGCAGTGGCTGACGCTGCCGGAGCACCTGGAAGAGTTGGGGGATAACGCTTTCCGGATGTGCATTAATTTGAAACGCATCGATATGCCGGTGCGCATCGAGAAGGTGGGGCGCGCGCTGTTCAGCTATTGCAGAAATTTAAAGTCCGTTTCACTGCCGGATGGAGTGGAAGAGATTGATTACGAGATGTTTCGGGAGTGCGGAGCGCTGCAGGAGGTTGTCCTGCCGGATTCGGTGGAACGGATCCACGGAAGTGCGTTCAGCAGCTGCGGAAGCCTGAAGTATCTGTCCTGCGGCACCGAGATTTTTGCGCTGCTGCCGGAAAAAGTGCAGCCCGCTGCGGCGCTGACCTATTTGGAACGGAAGGCGAAGGGAGATTCCCGGCTTCCCGAAATCCTGGAGCGGTACGTTCAGGAGAAGAAGGAACTGCTCCTGGAGATGGGGATTCAGCGAAACGATGTGCGAGGGATGCAGTATTTGCTGGAGAATTCGAATCCGGATGACGAGCTGCTGAGAAATTGTCAGGAAATCGCACAGCGGAATCATCGAACGGAAATCGGGGCATTGATTCTGGAGGCGTTGGAAAAGAATCGGGAATCTGCGAGGGAGGACGCTTTGGACTGGGACCCTTTCGGTGACTTGTAGAGTCGGAAAAATAAGGGGGATGAAAGCTTTTTTTGGCGGAAATAATTATAGACAAACCCCTTTTGGTATGGTATTATATTTGAGCTGATTAATTTTCATACCTCTGCTTCGGCGGTACGCTGCTCCGGCGGCTGCGATGCTGAGGTGAATAGTAAGAAAAGGAGAAACGAAATGATTACAAAGGAAATCAAGAACAACATCATCGAAGAGTACAAGACCCACGAAGGAGATACCGGTTCCCCGGAGGTACAGGTTGCAATTCTGACTTACAGAATCAACGATCTGAACGAGCACCTGAAGGAACACCACAAGGATTTCCATTCCAGAAGAGGTCTGCTGAAGATGGTAGGTCAGAGAAGAAATCTGCTGAAGTATCTGAAGGATACCGATATCGAAAGATACAGAAGCCTGATTGCTCGTCTTGGACTCAGAAAATAGTTACTGGATAAAGCGGGAATCTTCCCGCTTTATTTTGTATTATAAGAAGAATCCCAAAGTTATAGTAAGTGATTAACAGGAAGGAGTTGTTAATTTAATGGGAAGATTTACAGATTATCGCACCTTTAAGACGGCACTGGGCGGAAGACTGCTGCAGTTCGAGATCGGAAAGGTATGCGAGCAGGCAAATGGACAGGTAACGGTTCGTTACGGTGAGACCGTAGTGAACTGCACAGCAACTGCATCGAAGGAACCGAGACAGGACATCGATTTCTTCCCGCTGAGCTGTGATTACGAAGAGAAGATGTATAGTGTCGGAAAGATTCCGGGAGGATATATCAAGAGAGAGGGCAAGCCGGGCGAGAAGGCAATTCTCACATCCCGTCTGATTGACCGTCCGCTGAGACCGCTGTTCCCGAAGGGCTTCCGGAACGACGTCGTTGTTGTAGCAAGTGCATGGAGTGTGGATCACGATTGCTCTCCGGAAATCGCTGCAATGCTGGGTTCCTCCGTTGCACTGGCAACATCGGATATTCCGTGGGATGGCCCGACTGCCGCTGTTGTAGTCGGCAGAGTGGACGGCGAGCTGATCATTAACCCGACCTACGAGCAGAGAATGGCTTCCGATATCAACCTGACCGTTTCCGGTACCAAGGAAGCAATCATGATGGTTGAGGCCGGCGCAAATGAAGTTCCGGAAATGGAAATGTTGGATGCCATCATGTTCGGTCATGAAGAAATCAAGAAGCTGTGCGAATTCATCGAGGAAATCGTTGCCGAAGTGGGCAAGGAAAAGATGGAATACAAGGTATTCAAGGCAACAGAGGAAATCGATGCCGCAGTTCGTGAATTCGCTACCGAGAAGATGATCACTGCCATCAAGACTGTTGAGAAGCAGGAACGCATGGCCAACATGGATGCGGTTGAGAAGGAAACTAAGGAGCATTTCGCAGAGATTTTCCCGGAAGGGGAAAAGGATGTTGCGGAGGTTCTGTACAACATTAAGAAAGAGAACGTTCGTGCGATGATTCTGGATGACGGAATCCGTCCGGATAACAGAAAGCTGACGGAGATTCGTCCGCTCTGGTCCGAGACCGGCCTGCTGCCGAGAGCACATGGATCCGGACTCTTCAAGAGAGGTCAGACTCAGGTTCTGTCCGTTGCAACTCTGGCTCCGGAGAACGAAGCACAGAATCTGGACAGCATCGACATCGACCGTACCACAAAGAGATATATGCATCAGTACAACTTCCCGGGATACTGCACCGGTGAAGCGAAGACCAGCAGAGGTCCGGGCAGAAGAGAAATCGGACACGGCGCACTGGCAGAGAGAGCACTTCTCCCGGTTATTCCGAGCGAAGAAGAGTTCCCTTATGCAATCCGTGTGGTTTCCGAAGTTCTGTCTTCCAACGGTTCTTCCTCCATGGCATCCACTTGCGGTTCCTGCCTGGCACTGATGGATGCAGGTGTTCCGATTAAGAAGCCGGTATCCGGAATTGCAATGGGTCTGATCGAGGGCATCAACGAAGACGGCACCAGCCGTTACGCAATCCTCAGCGATATCCAGGGCATGGAAGACTTCCTGGGCGACATGGACTTCAAGGTAACCGGCACTCCGGATGGCGTCACTGCACTCCAGATGGATATCAAGGTACACGGTCTGTCCAGAGAAATTCTGGAGCAGGCGCTGAACCAGGCAAAGGAAGGCCGTGCGCACATTCTGGAGAACATGCTGGAAGAGCTGCCTGAACCGAGAAAAGAGCTGTCCCCATATGCACCGAGAGTTATCTTCATGCGTGTGGATCCGGATAAGGTTCGTCTGGTTATCGGACCGGGCGGAAAGACCGTTAATCGGATTGTGGAGGAAACCGGCGTTAAAATCGACATCTCCGATGATGATGTGGGCAAGATCTGCATCTACAGTGAGGATATGGCAGGTGCAGAAGCCGCAAAGAGAGAAATCGAGCTTATCACGAAGGACGTGGAAGTGGGCGAAGTGTACACCGGTACCGTTAAGCGTATCATGAACTTCGGCGCATTCATCGAAATCCTGCCGGGTAAGGAAGGTCTGCTGCACATCTCCAAGATGGCAAACCACCGTGTTGAGAAGGTGGAAGATGTGATGAACATCGGCGATAAGGTTGAGGTTAAGGTTACCGAGATCGATAACCAGAACAGAATCAACCTGGTTCGCAAAGATCTGAACCGCCGCTAATTCCACAATGAAGTTGAAATAGTTCAGCGGAAAGTGATATAATTTAAATAAGTATAAGCTGCGAAACCACGCAGAGAAAGGAGAGTCCTGTGTCGACAAGTACAAAGACATTCCGCTATTTGATAGTTGCTGTGGCATTCGCAGCTTTTCTGTATATTGCGGGATTTGTAAATGCTGATACGGTATACGGATATACCACACCGGAATACGATGTGGATATTCATGCCAATATCAATCAGACCTTCGATTACCGGGAACGCATTACGGTGGATTTCGGGGAAGAAGCCCATCACGGAATTTATCGGTACATTCCGTTAGGCAGCAAGTATCGGATTAAAGATATTAAGGTCAACAACTACGAATACGACACTTATGCGGAGTCCGGAAATCAGGTTATTAAAGTGGGTTCGGCCGACACGACGCTGAAGGGAAAACAGACGTACATCATTCGGTACACGATTCAGGGAATTCAGGATAACGATTCCAAAGCGGATTATCTGAATCTGGATGGAATCCCGGGGGGATGGGAGACACCAATCGATAAAGCAAAGGTCACCATTCACCTGCCGAAGGATTTTGAATTCAAGGATCTTCAGTATTACAGCGGTACATACGGTTCCACCATCAATAAATACGGAACCTGGAAGAAGGACGGACCAACAATCGTCTATGAGGCGGAGAATTTACCGAAATCGGCGGGCGCTTCCGTCTACGGAGTGCTTCCGGAAGGCAGCTGGACCGGATCGCTGAGCTACGGCTGGGTCAAGAACCTGCTGCTGATTCTCGTTCTGGCAGGGACACTGATTATGGTGCTGCTGCGCATTACCTGGGGCCGAAATCCGGAGATTACGGAGACGGTGGAATTCTACCCGCCGGAGGGCTTAACGCCAATCGATGTAGGGTACATCATCGACGGAACCGTGGACGACAGCGATATGACGGCCACATTCTTCTATCTGGCCGATAAGGGATATATCGATATCGACGAATACAAGAAGAACAAATTCAAATTCACCCGTCTGGGAGATTTGCCGGAATCGGAGAAGCCTTCCATCCAACGATTCTTCCGGGGAATTTTCGGAAGTGCCGCCTTTAAGGATTACGAGACGCTGAAGGAAAAGGAGCCGAAGAAATTAACCGTTCGAACCAAGGAAATCGGAGACCGGATGCACCATGCTTTTGAGGACATCCCATCTCTGGTGGACGACGAGTATTCCGGCGGACATAAGCTGTTTACCGCCAAATCCCGGAAAGCGGATCGAATCGGAAAGATGATTTTCTTCCTGGTGCCGGCACTGGCAACGGCATTGCTGATGTTCCTGAACACCACATTGTCCCTTCTGTATTCCGCAGCCACCGGACTGGTGGTGGGATTGTTCTTCCTGGCACTGACAAGAAAGCTGGTGAGCATCTACTACTATCGGAAGAGCCGTAAGGGATCCAGCGTGGCACTGAAGTTCGCACTTTGGGTAACGATATACGCTTTTGCCGTGCTGGGTTACATGCAGTTCTTCTGCCTGGATCCGGAGTGGGGATATAACGATGGCCGAATCACCACCATCCTTCTGGCGTTCTTCGTCATTGGACCGTTGGTTCTTCTGGGCATGAAATCCCGAAGCGAATGGAGTGCGGCGCTCTACGGCCGAGTTCTGGGCTTCCGGAACTTTATCCGGGATGCAGAACTGGATCGGATTGAGGAATTGGTGGAAGGAAATCCATCTTATTTCTACAATGTTCTGCCGTATGCGTACGTGTTCGGTATGACGAAGAAGTGGGCCAGCAAGTTCGAATCCATTCCGGTGGAGAGACCGTCTTGGTATTCTCCGTATAACACGGCAGAAGATGCGTACTTCGACGTGGTGATGATGGATTCCATGTTGAATCACGTATCCACCGGTGTGACCGATGTCATTCAAGAGAGCATTGCGAAGAGTACGGATTCCGGCAGCAGCGGCGGCGGAGTCTTTAGCAGTGACAGCGGCGGTGGATTCAGCGGCGGCGGCTTCGGCGGCGGAGGCGGCGGTGCCTGGTAGCCCCGAAATATTGTTTTTACATGCGAACTCGCAGAAGAAAGGAGTGTGCTATGGCTTTGATTATTGTTCTTGTGGTGGCGGCAGTGATTCTCGTATGGGGAATCTCCACCTATAACGGTTTTGTTCGTGGGGACGTAAATGTGGAAGAGGCGTTTGCAACCATGGACGTTTATTTGAAGAAGAGATTCGATTTAATCCCGAATCTGGTGGAGACCGTGAAGGGTTATGCGGCGCACGAAGCGGAAACGCTGAAGTCCGTAATTGCGGCGAGAAACGCCGTGGGTGCGGCAACTACCCAGAGTGAGAAGTTCGAGTCCGAAGCGGGACTGACCCAGGCGCTTCGTTCCATCAACATCGTGGCGGAGCAGTACCCGGATCTGAAGGCCAATCAGAATTTTCAGGAGCTGATGACTCAGCTGCAGGCGGTGGAAGGAGATATCGCCAATGCGCGGAAGTACTACAACGCTTGCGTAAAGAAGTTCAATGTACGTCTGAAGTCTTTCCCGAGCAACATTATCGGCTCCATGTTCCATTTTGAGATGAAGACGATGTTCGAAGTTTCTTCCGAAATTGAACGGGAAAATGTGAAAGTCAGCTTTGATAAATAAGATGGATTGAGTGAGGGGCGCCCTGTTTCGGGGCGCCTTTTCCGATATGAAGGATAGGACATGAAGGAAATATACAAGAAAGGCTACACGCAGAATCGAGAGCTGTCCTGGCTGCGGTTTAACGAGCGATGCCTGGAGGAAGCGCTGGATGAATCCATTCCAGAGCTGGAAGCGTTGAATTTCGTGAAGATTTTTTCCGGCAATCTGGATGAATTTTTCATGGTTCGGGTCGGTAGTTTGATGGATTTGGACCGGGTGGCGCCGGAGAATCGGGATCCCCTTTCGGGGATGAGCCCGTCTCGGCAGCTGAAGCAGATCAGCAAGAACACACGGTTTCTGTATTACAAGCGGGAGCAGATCTACGAGAAAGTTCGAAAGAATCTTCGGGAAAAAGAAGTGTGGATTAAGAGCAATGAGGAACTGGCCGGCCCGGAGCGGGAGGTCTGTTTCGCATACTTCCGGGATGTCCTTCTGAAGCAGGTATCCATCCGGTTCCTTTCCGGAATCGATGGGCTGCCGGAGCTGAAGAACAATCAGACGGTGCTGCTGGGAAAACTGGATGAGGGTTATTATTCCGTCGTGACTTTTCCGGAAGAGATGCCGGCACTGCTTACTTTGGAAAACAGTTCGGCGGGGTTCATCGGAATCCGAACGCCGGATGTTCTGATGGAATTCTTCGACAAGTGGATGCTGCCATTTCAGGCAAAAGAAAAACTGCTTCTCCGCGTTACCCGAAATGCGGAATTTCGGGAAGGCGAGGAAGACGAACTGCTGAAAGCGGATTTTCGGGCACAGATTCAGAAAATGCTCCGAGAGCGGAGCACACAGCCATTGGTTCGTCTGGAAATCCGGGGGAATTGCTCGGATTCCTTCCGAGAGGAATTGATTGCGAAATTTAAGATTCCGAAAAAACACTGCTTCACCACAACGGCGCCTTTGGAGTACGGATTTCTGGATGAATTGAAGGAGCTTCTGCCGAAGTCAACCCTTCGGACACTTTCCTATCCGAGATACACTCCTCGAAGCACGCCAACGTTCTTTGAGGAAAAGGTGGTGGATTATGCCAAGCGGGGAGACATTCTCTCGTCCTATCCCTACGACTCCATGATGCCCCTTCTTCGGATGCTGAAAGAAGCGGTGACGGACGACCGGGTGCGGGAAATTCGCATGACCATCTACCGGCTCAGCAGTCATACCCAAATTGCGGAATACCTGGCACAGGCGGCGGAAAACGGAAAGAAAGTTAAAGTCCTGATCGAACTTCGCGCCCGATTCGACGAGCAGAACAACATCAACTGGTCCCGCCGGCTGGAGCGGGCCGGGTGCAAGATCTATTACGGCAGCGAAAGCATGGATGACTATAAGGTGCATTGCAAGATTTGTCAGGTAGTTCTGGAAGAGATGGGAGAGAAGCGGTACCTGACCCAGGTGGGCACAGGGAACTACAACGAGACCACCGCCAAGCTCTATACGGACTTCTCGCTGATTACGTATAATCAGCCGCTGGGGAAGGATGTGTCCCGGTTCTTTAAGAACATCTGCAAAAATAAATATTTCGAAGATTATAAATACATTCTGGCCGCCCCCCAGGGTTTCAAGCAAGCGATTCTGCAGCAGATTGAGTCGGAAACCGCGAAAGGCAAGAAGGGCCGTATTTTTATAAAAGTAAACTCCATGACGGATCCGGATGTCATCCGAAAGTTGTCCGAGGCGTCGGAGGCGGGCGTAAAAATTCGGATGATTGTTCGAGGCATCTGCTGCCTGCTGCCGGGGGTGGCAAAGCGCACCGAGAACATTGACGTTGTGAATGTGGTGGGACGGTATCTGGAGCATTCTCGGGTGTATATTTTTGGCAGCGGAAAGAAGGAACGGATGTATATCAGTTCGGCGGACCTGATGACGCGCAATACCGAAAAGCGGGTGGAGCTGGCATTTCCGGTAATCGACCCGAAGGTGCGGAGCCGCATTAAGAACACGCTGCTTCTGAATTACATGGATAACGTGAAAGGGCGGCGGCTGGATTCGGAAGGCTGCTACCGACGGAAGGACGTGAAGGGAGAGCCGGTGAACAGTCAGCAGCGGCTGATGGATGAGCAGATTTGACGACAGAAGGGAGTGTTGGACCGTTGACGATTGTACAGATAGCATGGTATTTTCTCATATATTCATTTCTCGGCTGGGTGGTGGAGGTGGTCTACCAGGCGTTAGAGAAGGGATTGGTGGTAAACCGGGGTTTTCTAAACGGGCCGGTGTGTCCCATCTACGGATTTGGTGTGGTGGGATTATTTCTGCTGATGGATGCGGTGTCCACGGAGAACCTGCAGACGCTGAGCCTTTGGAAAATATTCATATGCGGGGCGCTTTTGGCCACGCTGATTGAGCTGATTGGGGGCTGGATTCTGGATCGGTTCTTTCACGTTCGGCTCTGGGATTACCGGGATAAGCCGTTTAACTTCCGCGGATATATCTGCCTGGAATTCAGCATTATTTGGGGTCTGGCAATTGTCTTTGTGGTGCGAAATGCCCATCCGGTCATTGAAGATCTGTGCGGTCACATGATGACGCACCATTACGCATTTTTCTTGATGGTATTTTTATATATGCTGTATTTTGCGGACTTCGTGGTATCCGTATTCATCCTGATTGGTTTGAACAAGCGCTTTGAGGAGCTGGACGAGATGCGGCGAAAGATGCGCACGGTGAGCGACGAGCTGAGTACCCGGATAGGCACCGGTGCACTGGAGACGGCGCAGCGAGTGGATGAAGCGAAGGTTCAGGGTTATCTGGCGAAGGCGGAAATGCGGGAGAACCTGGACAACAATCTGAAGGAGTTGGATGCGGCGGGCAGACAGCGAATTCAGGAGCTTCAGAACGAGATGGAGGCGAGACGGAAGGAGCTGGAACAGCGGAAGGAAGAGTTCTACGATACCTATCGCCGGAGACGCCATTTCGGTTATGGCCGGCTGATGCGGGCGTTCCCGAAGCTGGAGCACCACGACCACGAGGCGCTGCTGGAGGAGCTGAAAGAGCGGCTGCGTTTGGGGTAATATAAAAGAAAGCGGGAGAATAAAATGGCGCTTGAAAATATTTTGGGAATAACTGACTCTGCGGAACTTGCCAGAGTGGAAGAACAAATCAGCAAGAAGAAGGCTGCATGGTTGTTTGAAAGCGGGAGGCTTGACGAATTGACACCGGGTTCTTTTGAAGCGCTCTCGGAGATTCATAGAGTGCTTTTTGGTGAAATATATGATTTTGCAGGAAGCATACGAACGGTGAATATCGCAAAGGGTGATTTTCGATTTGCTCCCGTAATGTATCTTGAATCATCTATTAAGCATATCGAGAAAATGCCCCAGTCCAACTTTGATGAGATTGTTGAGAAGTATGTTGAGATGAATATTGCCCATCCGTTCAGAGAAGGGAATGGCAGAAGCATGCGCATATGGCTCAACTTGATGTTCAAGAAAGAAATCCGCAAGGTGGTTGACTGGAGCAGAGTCGATAAAGATGATTACCTCATGGCAATGGAACGCAGCCCGATAAAGGATATTGAAATCAAGTACGTTCTGAGAAATGCGCTGACGGATCTGATTGATGACCGAGATGTGTACATGAAAGGAATCGATCACAGCTATTATTACGAGGGATATAATATCTATAAGGCGAAAGAGCTGTAGTAAGAAAGAGCCTCTAATTTAGGCCGTTTTCAAAAACTGATATGAAATGACCTTTGTCAAGAGAAAATATTCCGCCATAGTTTTTTCGTAGATAGCTGAACCTTGATCTTACAAGCCAAAGCGCTTGCAAGATACCTTCGGAGAAATAACGTACCATTTGGTGATGCCTAGACGAATCTGGTCTTCAGAACTGCTATGCTCACCAGGGACGAGGCCAATGTATGAAGCATAGTGGTCGGAGCCATGATTACACATCTGATGTTCATGGCAGTCAGCTGATGGTATAGCGTATAACCGAGGCATCCAGCCTCATAGCCGCATACAAATTCGCATTCCTCACTGCGTGAGAGACTGACTCCATCAAGGTATTTCTTAATGGCCTTTGCGTCCGGAGATATCTTGACTGTAGCAAATGTCTCCTGTGTAGTAACGGAAAAGCAGGAAAGTGTAAAGCTTGCTTTGTGGACATCCATCCCGACATAGATTATACTCTTCATAGTGACCTCCTTTGTATGCGGTAACCCCCGCTTCTTGAGTAGTGTAGTGACTATTCAAGTATACGGGTAAATCCACGTTGCTACAAATGTGAGGTCACTTCATATTGTCTAGAGCAAAAGATGAGAGAAAACAATCGGATACGTATGTGCTATATATGAAAGTAGGTGAGCACTATGCCAAATATCAAACTTACTTCAGATCTTGATTTACAGGACTTTGATAGGACGCAGGCAACCCTCCGGTTGATGAATGAACTTGCAAAAGGCCGAAAATCCGTTGAAAAGAAAGGCTGGTTGACATTGGGAGCCGTGGAGAAGAATCTGTTCGGAGACAATATATCAGATGAATAAATGTTAACTCAAGGAGCCGCTTGCAGAAATACAGGCGGCTCCTTGTATAATGACACAGTGAAACGGCATCTGACATTTAGATAATGAGTACGATTTTGTGCATTTAAATTGTTGACTTTTAATAAATTTTATACTATATTGTATTAGTTAGAAACTAATTTTAGATTGGGTCAAAAGAAGTACGATTCTCCGGAAACCCCCGAATAATCGCATTTCTTTTTATTCATTCAATAAATCGACGGAAGGAATTGGAACATGTTTGAGAATTTATCAGAAAAATCCGTCGCAGAAACCCAGGAGGAACAGGTCAATCATTGGAAAGACATTGATCTTCTGGACCGCTGCGTAAAGGAAAGAGAAGATTGCCCAAGCTTCGTCTTTTTCGAAGGACCACCGACAGCAAACGGCAAGCCGGGTATTCACCACGTTATGGCGAGAACCCTGAAGGACTCCATTAACCGGTACAAGACGATGAAGGGATTCCAGGTTAAGAGAAAGGCCGGATGGGATACCCATGGACTGCCGGTTGAGATTGAGGTGGAGAAGCAGCTGGGAATGAACGGCAAGCAGGACATCGAGAAGTACGGCATTAAGGAGTTCAACGAGAAGTGCCGTGAGTCCGTATTCAAGTACACCAGCATGTGGACGGACATGTCCGACCGCATGGCGTACATGGCGGACCTGGATGATCCGTATATTACATACAAGAACGATTATATTGAATCCGGCTGGTGGATTCTGAAGAAGTTCTTCGATGCCGGACTGATCTACGAAGGCCACAAGGTTCAGCCGTACTGCGCTCGCTGCGGAACGGGACTGGCTTCCCACGAGGTTGCGCAGGGATACAAGGAGATTTCCGTTCTGACCGTAACCTGCAAGTTCAAGCGCAAGGGCATGGACAACGAGTACTTCCTGGCATGGACCACCACACCGTGGACCCTGCCGTCCAACGTGCTGATTACCGTTGGCCCGGAAGTGGATTATATCCGTGCGAAGATGCTGGAAGGACCGGAAGAAGGCAACGTGCTGATCGTCGCTCAGGCTTTGGCCGACAAGGTGCTGGGAGAAGGCAAGTACGAAGTGCTGGAAACCATGAAGGGTAAGGATCTGGAGTATCAGGAATACGAGCAGCTCATGCCTTTCGTAAAGATGGAAGACGGAGACAAGAAGGCGTTCTTCGTTGCATGTGCGGATTATGTCAGCACCGAGGATGGTACCGGTCTGGTTCACACCGCTTATGCATTCGGTGAAGACGACTACAACACCTGCCGTCGCTACAACGTTCCGTTTGCGAGACCGGTGGACGAGAAAGGTAGATTTACCGAGACGCCATGGGCCGGCCACTTTGTAATGGAAGACGGTCTGGATGTTGAGATTCTCAAGTACCTGGCAGGGGAGAACAAGGTGTACTCCAAGCAGAAGATGGTCCACAACTATCCGCACTGCTGGAGATGCGGCACTCCGCTGGTATACTACGCAAAGCCGGGCTGGTACATCGAGATGAGCAAGCTGAAGGATCAGCTGGTAGAGAACAACAATACCGTGAACTGGTATCCGCCTTTCGTCGGCGAGAAGCGTTTCGGCAACTGGCTGGCAGAAGTAAAGGACTGGGCGATTTCCAGATCCAGATATTGGGGAACTCCGATTCCGATCTGGCGCTGTGAATGCGGTCACCTGGAGTGCATCGGCAGCAGAGAAGAACTGAAGGAAAAGGGCGTTGAAGCCGTTGATCCGGAAACCATCGATTTGCACCGTCCGTACGTAGATGACATCCATCTCACCTGTCCGGAATGCGGAAAGACCATGACCCGTATCCCGGAAGTTATGGACTGCTGGTTCGACTCCGGTGCGATGCCGTACGCGCAGTGGCACTACCCATTTGAGAACAAGGAGCGCTTCGAGAAGGAGCTGTTCCCGGCAGACTTTATCTGCGAAGGCATCGACCAGACCAGAGGCTGGTTCTACTCCCTGATGGCGATTTCCACATTCATCATGGGAAGAGCACCGTACAAGAACGTACTGGTTAACGACCTGATCCTGGACAAGGAAGGAAAGAAGATGTCCAAGTCCAGAGGAAATACGGTTTCGCCGTTCGAACTGCTGGACAAATACGGTGCCGATGCGCTGAGATGGTACCTGGTATCCACCTCTCCGGCATGGACCCCAACCCGGTTCGACGAGGATGGCGTTAAGGAAGTAGTCAGCAAGTTCTTCGGAACCCTGAAGAACATCTACAACTTCTTCGTACTGTACTCCAACCTGGAGGATCTGGATGTGGCATCCCTGCAGGTTCCGTATGAGAACCGTCCGGAGCTGGACCGCTGGATTATTTCCAGATACAACAAGTGCATCCGGGAAGCCACCGCTGCGCTGGATTCTTATGAACACATGAGAATGGTTCGTACCATCAACGATTTCGTTGTAGAAGACCTGTCCAACTGGTATATCCGCCGGGCAAGAAGAAGATTCTACGCGGAAGAGATGGATGAGGATAAGAAGAGCGTATTCGCCACAACCTACGAGATTCTGGTGGGCGTTGCGAAGCTGATTGCACCGATTGCACCGTTCATTTCCGACGAGATGTACATCAAGCTCACCGGAAACGAAACCGTTCACACCGCATACTATCCGGAAGCAGACGAAAGTCTGATTGACGAGAAGGTTGAGGAGAGAATGGGTCTGGTAAAAACACTGGTGAACTTGGGCAGAGGAACCCGTGAAAAGGAAAAGCTGAAGGTTCGTCAGCCGCTTCAGGAAGTCATCATCGACGGAAGCTACGAATCCATCATCAGCGACCTGGTTCCGCTGATTCAGGAAGAGCTGAACGTAAAGAACGTTGTGTTTGAGCCGGAACTGGACAAATACATGAACTTCTCCATCAAGCCGAACTTCCGTGAAGCCGGAAAGGCACTGGGCAAGAACGTCAAGGAGTTCGGCAAGAAGCTGGCAGAATGCGATGCCAAGAAGCTGATTGCGGAAGTTCAGGGCGGATCGGTGACCATGAACCTGGGCGGTGAAGACTACGAGATTCCGGAAGATTATCTGGACGTGCGTATCTCCGCAAAGGAAGGTTTCGTGGTTGGCATGGAGAACAACGTGTTCACCATCCTGGAAACCACTCTGACACCGGAGCTGATTAACGAAGGATATGTTCGTGAAATCATTTCCAAGGTTCAGCAGCTGAGAAAGCAGCACGACTTTGAAATGATGGATCACATCCGGATTTATCTGGCTGCGGATGAAGAGATTCAGAGCGCCGTTAACGGAGCGAAGGACCACATCATGTCCGAGACACTGGCAGACGAAATCGCTGCGAAGGATGGCATCGAGGTATTCGATATTAACGGTCACGATACTGGCATTGCAGTAGAAAGAGTATAATGAACAATTCAAATTTAGAATTAAAGAATATACTTGGAAACGATCCCGACGAATTAGTCGGGGTCGTTTCTGAGTTGGGTGAAAAAAAATTCCGGGCGAAGCAGCTTTTCCGGTGGCTGTCGAAAGGGGTTGGCGACTTTGATGAAATGAGCAACCTGTCGAAATCCTTTCGAGAGAAACTAAAAGAGCACTATTACATCGATATTCCCCGGGTAATTTACGACCAGCAGTCCCGCACCGACGGTACGCGAAAGTGCCTGTTCGAATTCCGGGACGGAAGCCGGGTGGAATCCGTATTTATGAAGTACAGCTACGGGAACTCCATCTGCATCTCATCCCAGGTGGGATGCCGAATGGGGTGCACTTTCTGTGCGTCCACGCGGAAGGGTCTGGACCGAAGCCTGACGGCGGGTGAGATATTCGCCCAGGTGCTGGCCATGCGAAACCTGACGGGAGAGGACATCAACCACGTGGTGATGATGGGAATCGGCGAGCCCTTCGACAATTACGAGAACATGGCCGGTTTTCTTAGACTGATCCATCATCCCGACGGATACAATTTAAGCTACCGAAACATTACCGTATCCACCTGCGGCGTGATTCCGGGAATCCGCCGGTTCATGGAGGAGTTTCCCCAGGTGAACCTGGCTATTTCTCTTCATGCACCGAACGAGAAGATTCGCCGGCAATCCATGCCGGTGACCCGCAAGTACGGATACGATGAACTCATGGAAGTCTGCCGGGAATATGCGAAGGTTACCGGACGGCGGATTACCTTTGAATACGCCCTGATCGACGGATTTAACGATTCTCGGGAGCACGCATTGGAGCTGGCGGGCCGGCTGAAGGGATGGCAGACCCATGTGAATCTGATTCCTTTGAACAAGGTAGAGGGCACCGGCTACAATACGCCAAATCGGGAGTCGGTACAGCGATTCCGCAGAATTCTGGAAGAGAATCACGTTGCGGTGACGGTTCGACGGACTTTGGGGGCCGATATCGACGCGGCTTGCGGACAACTTCGCCTGCGCTAAAGTTCTTTTATAGATTATTGAAAGACAAAGACCGAAAAAGTGTGATATAATATCACATTAGGTTTTGTTGAACAAAAACGGGAGAAAACTATGAATATTATGATTGACGGCATGGGAGGAGACCATGCACCGGAGGAAATCGTAAAGGGCGCCGTTCAGGCGGCGAAGGAGATTTCCGGCACCGTTTCCATCATCGGTCAGGAGGATCGCATCAACGAGTGCCTGCAGGCCCTGAACTGGAACGGAGATAATATTGAAGTCGTAAATGCAACGGAAGTGATTTCCAACAACGAGTCGCCGGCGATGGCAGTTCGGAAGAAGAAGGACTCTTCCATTTCAAAGGGCATGCGCATGCTTAAAGAAGGAGAAGTGGATGCGTTCATTTCCGGCGGAAGCACCGGCGCACTGCTTTCCGCGGGTTTGCTGATTCTGGGCAGAATTCGCGGCATTAAGCGTCCGGCGATTGCGGCGTTCTTTCCGAAAATCGGCATGAACGATACATCCCTGATTCTGGATTGCGGCGCCAATGCGGAGTCCCGTCCGGAATACCTGCTGCAGTACGGCATTATGGGAAGTATTTTTGTGGAAAAGGTGAAGGACATCGAGAATCCGGAAGTGATGCTTCTGAACGTGGGCGCGGAAGAAGAGAAGGGAGATCCGCTTCACAAGGAATCCTTCGAACTCCTTCGAAATGCGGACATCAATTTCAAGGGAAACTGCGAAGGCCGAGATGTGCCGTTCGGATGCTGCGATGTTGTGGTAACAGACGGTTTCTCCGGAAACGTGTTCCTGAAGAGTTCCGAGGGCGTGGCCCTTGCGGTGATGAAGCGCATTAAGCAGAAGATGACGGAAGGCCTTGTGGCAAAAGCCGGCGCATTGCTGTCCTACAACAAGCTGAAGGAAATCAAGAAGGAGTTCGATTACTCCGAAGAGGGCGGTGCTCCGATCCTGGGATTAAAGGGACCGGTACTGAAGATTCACGGAAGCTCCAAGGCGAATGCCGTATACAACGCAATCTTAAAGGCGGTTCCGTACGTGGAACAGAACGTAACCGCACTGATTGAGAATGCGATTACGGAAAAATCTTCGGGAGAGGAATAGATGAAGGATTACTCAGTCCTGGAACGCAATCTGGGATATTCTTTTCAAGACAAAAAATTGCTGGCTCATGCTCTAACGCATAGTTCCTATGCTTCCGAGCATGATTTGGCGTATTCGGAAAACAACGAACGGTTGGAATTCATCGGGGATGCGTATCTGGACGCCATCATCGGGAACAAGCTGTACGAGGTGATGCCGAACCAACCGGAAGGAGTTCTTTCCAAGACTCGTGCTAACATCGTCTGCGAGCGTTCGCTGGCGACCATTGCCCGGCACATCGGGCTGGGCGACTTTCTTTTTCTGGGAAACGGAGAGGAAATGTACGGCGGCCGTGAGAAGGATTCCCTTCTGGCGGATGCGGTGGAAGCCATCATTGGTGCGATTATTCGGGAGAGCGGTTACGACTGCGCGGACCGGGTGGTGCTGAAGCTGTTCGAAGAGAATATCTTGCTGGCGCTGCAGGGAAAGCTATATCACGATTATAAGACCGCTCTGCAGGAGATGCTGCAGGAGCGATATAAGAATGTAAGAATCCAATATGAACCGGTTTCGGAAAGCGGGCCGGATCATCGAAAGGTTTTTACGGTGCAGGTAAAAGTAGACGATGCCGTTCTGGCAACCGGTTCCGGGCACAGCAAGAAAGCGGCGGAACAGGAAGCGGCCAGAAAAGTGCTGATGAAAGGGGTTTAATCATTGCAATTTAAGCGAATCGAGATGCAGGGTTTCAAATCTTTCGCGGACCCGGTCTGCATTGAACTGAATGATGGAATCACCTGTATCGTCGGCCCGAACGGCAGCGGAAAGAGTAACATCAGCGATGCCCTTCGATGGGTGCTGGGCGAGCAGAGCCCGAAGCAGCTTCGAGGAAACAAGATGGATGAGGTTATTTTTGCCGGAACCACCAGCCGGAAGCCGAAGGGGATGGCGGAGGTATCTCTGGTTGTTGATAACTCTTCCGGAATGCTGCCGGTTGACTATAACGAGGTAGCGGTAACGCGAAGGATGTACCGCTCCGGAGAGAGCGAATACCTGATCAACGGAAACAACTGCCGTCTGAAGGATGTGCGGGAGCTGTTCATGGACACCGGAATCGGAGTTGACGGATATTCTATTATCGGTCAAGGCAAGATTCAGGAGATTGTCAGCACCAAGCCGGAGAACCGACGGGAGATTTTCGAAGAGGCGGCGGGAATCGTTTCCTACAAAACCCGCAAGCAGGATGCGGAGCGGAAGCTGGTGTCCGCATCGGACAATCTGGAACGTGTCCGCGATATCATTTCGGAAATCGAAGACCGCATCGACGGCCTCAAGGAGGACTCCGAGAAGGCGCAGGAGTACATCCGGCTCCGAGATCGGTATAAGGTGCTGGCGGTGAATATCATTCTGCACAGCATCGGAAATCTGGAGCGCAATGTGGAAAGCGGACAGACCGAGCTGGAGGAACTGGCGCGGGAATACGATGAGCTGCTGACACAAAAATCAGCGCTGGACCGTCAGGTGGAAGAATGCCGTATTCGGGATGCAGAGCTCAGCCGGCAGTACGAGGAGTGCAATCGGCAGCTGCGGGAAAAGACAGAAGAACTGAACCTGATTACCAATCGGGGACAGATTAACTCCGAACGGCTGAATAATATTGAAAGCAATCTTCAGCGCCTTCAGGAAATTATTTCCGACACGACGGCGAAGATGGATGATTTAAAGAAAAAGCGGCAGTCTATGGAAAAGGATGCCGACGAGCTGGAGCAAACCGAAAGAGAATATCGCCGGGAGCTTCAGGATGCGGTGGTGCGCTTGAACGAGCGAACCAAGAAAACCGGAATTCTCCGGGAACGCATCGAACAGAACCGGGAATCCGCGATGGATATGGGAAATAAGAACGTATCCAGGCAGGCGGAAATCAATACATTAAAGAATTATCAGAAGACCCTGCGGGACCGTATGGAGCAGATTTCGTCAGAGAGTGAAGGACGGGAAGAGCACCTTCAGCAGAACCGGGCACGCCTGGAGGAGATGGAGACTGCTTTTACGGAAAAAGTAGAGGAGCAGGAAAATCTTCGCCGGACGGTGGAATCCCATACGGAGGAGATTCACCGCTATGAGGAGAAAATCGCGGCGGCGTCCAAGAGGCTGGAAGAAATTCTACTTCAGGTGAATCGCCAGACGGCGCGGCGGAACACCATCGAAGAGATGGAAAACAACTACGAAGGATACAACAACGCGGTTCGAACGGTGATGCAGAAGAACCTTCGGGGCGTGATAGGGACGGTGTCCGAGCTGATGTCGGTGCCGGACGGATATGAGCTGGCGATTGAAACCGCATTGGGCGGTGCCATGCAGAACATCGTGTGCGAGGACGACCGCTCCGCAAAACAGGCCGTGGAATGGCTGAAGTCCGCTCGGGCGGGAAGAGCCACATTCCTTCCGATTGCGTCGATTCACAGCCGTCCGATATCGCCGGGAGCGGCGGAGCACATGGATGGATATCTGGGCATTGCCGCGGAGATGATCGATTTTGAGCCGGCGTATCGGGATATTTACGGATACTTGCTGGGCCGGGTAATCCTTGCTGACAACATGGACTGTGCGGTGGCGATTTCAAAGCGAGCGCCGGGCGGTTTTCGAATCGTGACCCTGGAAGGAGAGGTTATTTCCTCCAGCGGTGCCATTACCGGCGGAAGATATCGGAATAAATCCGCCAATCTTCTGGAACGAAAGAAGGAAATTGCTGCGCTGGACCTGGAAATTGAATCTCTCCACGCATCTCAGAAGAAGGGAAAAGCCTTCCGGGAGGAATGCGTTCAGTCCCGGGATGCGGCGAAGGAAGAGCGAAAGAAGCTGACGCAGCGCCTTCAGGAACTGGAAGTCCAGCTCAGCGTATTAAAGAGCGAGAAGGATCACGCCGAATCCTTGGTAAAAGAAAGCGATACCGCGACCTCCCGCTATTCCGAGGAACTGGAGAATATACAGGATGATTTGAAGCGGGCGGAGGAAATGATTCTTCGTTATAAGAATCAGATTGACGAAGTGGAAAAAGAAATTCAACGCATGGAAGAGGAGTCGGAACAGCTGAGTGCAGATGTGGAACGGTACTCTTCGGATTCCGAGGAGTGTCAGGAACAGGTAGTTTCCTACAAGGTTCGGCTCGGTGAACAGGAACAGAAGATTCTGGCCATGAACGAAACCATTGAGCGAATCATCGACGACATTACCGAACAGGAAGACACGCTGAATTCCGCCGAAGAGGATTACGAGGAACAGAACCGGCAGCGGCTGCTTCTCACCACTTCCGGGGCGGAGTCCGATGAAAAGGAAACCGCACTGAAAGCGGAGAAGAAAGCGCTGGAAGACCGAGAGGTTCAGCTGACCGCAGATCTGGACCGGAACCGGCTGGATCAGGAGCGCGGAATCGAGAAGCAGAAATCCATATCCCAAAATGTTACAGACATGCAGGATCGGAAATATAAGCTGGAAATTAAGAATACGAAGAACGAGACCCTGCTGTCCTCTCAGAAGGACAAGCTGTGGGATGAGTTTGAGATGTCCTACGCGGAAGCCCTGGAACTGCGTTCCGAGGATTTTGCCATCACTTCCGGCAATAAGGAAGCCCGGGAGATTCGGCTGCGCATGGCGGAGCTGGGCGACGTAAACATTTCTGCGATTGAAGAGTACCGAAATGTGAGCCGCCGATACGAATTCATGACCACCCAGGAATCGGATCTGACCAAGGCCATGGATGAACTGCAAGGCATTATCCGGAACATGGACCGAACCATTCGGGAACGGTTCAAGGATAATTTCGAACGAATCGAAACGAACTTCGAGAGCACCTTCCGAGAGCTTTTCGGCGGAGGACATGCGGAGCTCAGCCTGGAAGATGAGCAGAATCCGCTGGATTCCGGAATCGATATCATCGCGCAGCCGCCGGGGAAATCTCTAAAGAACATCAACCTGATGTCCGGCGGAGAGAAAACCATGACTGCCATCGCACTGATGTTCGCGGTGCTGAAGACGAAACCCACACCGTTCTGTATTCTGGACGAGGTGGAAGCGGCATTGGACGAAGCGAATATCGAGCGCTTCTCGGATTATTTGAAGAATTTCCACGAAATTCAGTTCGCCATCATCACCCACCAGAAGGTGACGATGGAACATGCGGATGTGTTATACGGTGTAACGATGCCGGAACAGGGCATTTCCCGGATGCTGTCCCTCAAGCTGGAGGATGCACGGGAGATGGATTTGGACTAACCGGAACAGTGAGGAACAAGAATGGGTATTTTTAAAGAAAAATCAACCTTTGCGAAATTTAGAGAGAAGATTACCAATGTAATCGTGGGTAACCCGAATCTGGATGAGGAGTTTCTGGATGAACTGGAAGAATCCCTGATTATTTCGGATATCGGAATCGATACCACCGAGAAGATCATGGAACAGCTTCGGGAACGGGTGAACGCCCGCTACATTACGAAACCGGAGGAAGTGCAGAAGGCGCTGGAAAGCGTCATCGCGGATTTGGTGGATAAGGGGGAAAGAAACCGGCTGTGTAAGGAAAACCCGCTGATCATCCTGATGATTGGCATCAACGGCGGCGGAAAGACCACCTCCATCGGAAAGATTGCCAACCTGTGCCGGAAATCCGGCCGGTCCGTCATGCTGGCGGCGGCGGACACCTTTCGTGCGGCGGCGGCGGAACAGCTGCAGCAGTGGGGCGAGCGAATCGGCGTGAGGGTCATTCGCCACGAAGAGGGCACGGACCCATCGGCAGTCATCTACGACTCCATTCAGGCCGCAAAGGCAGCGGGAACGGACGTGCTGATTTGCGATACGGCGGGCCGTCTCCAGAATAAAAAGAACCTGATGAAGGAATTGGAGAAGATGAACCGAATCATCGACCGGGAATATCCGGAAGCGCATCGGGAGACGCTGCTGGTGCTGGATTCCACCACCGGAAAGAATGCGGTAAGCCAGGCGCAGGAATTCTCGGAAATTGCGGAGATTACCGGATTGGTTTTGACCAAACTGGATGGTACCGCCCGGGGCGGAATCGCTATCACGGTGACGGATCAATTCGATATTCCGATTAAGTATATTGGCGTTGGCGAAGGTATTGATGATCTGTTGGAATTCAATCCAACACAATTTGCGGAGGAGATATTCGATGAGTAAACCAATTCTAGCGGTCGTAGGACGGCCGAATGTAGGAAAATCCACATTTTTCAACCGAATTATCGGAGAGCGAAAAGCCATTGTGGAGGACGTTCCGGGGGTTACCCGGGACCGAATCTATGCGGAGACGGAATGGAACGGACGGGAGTTCGCCATCATCGATACCGGCGGTATCGAGGCCAGCACGGACGACCCGATTCTCTCCCAGATGAGAGACCAGGCGGTGGTGGCCATGGATATGGCGGACTTGATTTTGTTCATGGTGGACGGAAAAGAAGGCCTGACCACGGCGGACATCGAGGTGGGTGCCATCCTGCGCCGTACCGGAAAGAAAGTCATTCTCGTGGTGAATAAGATTGACAATCCGTCGAAGATGCCGGATACCATCTACGATTTTTATGAGCTGGGCCTGGGCGAACCGATTCCGATCAGTTCGGCCAACATGCTGAATATCGGTGACCTGCTGGATGAAATCGTTTCCGGTTTCCCGGACAAGGATTATGAGGCAGATGAAGAGAACATCAAGCTGGCCATCATCGGAAAACCGAACGTGGGCAAATCCTCTTTGGTGAACGCGCTGACCAAAGAAAACCGTGTGATTGTATCACCAATCGCCGGTACCACCCGGGATTCCATCGATACTCCGTTCAGCTTCGAAGGAAATGATTTTACCCTGATCGATACGGCAGGCCTTCGGAGACGGAGCAAGGTGTACGACTCCATCGAGAAATTCAGCGTCATCCGTGCCATCGCGGCCATCGAACGCTGCGATATCTGCATCCTGATGATTGATGCCATGGAAGGCATCACGGAGCAGGACAAAAAAATCGCGGGTATTGCTCACGAGGCCGGCAAGGGCATGATGATCGTCATCAATAAATGGGACCTGGTGGAAAAGGAAACCAACACCATGCGGGACTACGAGCGAAAGGTTCGCTCCGAGCTGCTGTTCGCTTCCTACGCACCGATTCTGTTCACGTCGGTTCTTCAGGGACGTCGTATCTACGACATCCTTCGGAAAGCGGCCACCATCCAGGAAATCCGCATGAGAAGAATTACCACCGGCAAGCTGAACAACCTGATTGAGGATGCGGTGATGATGCGTCAGCCGCCGTCGGACAAGGGCAAGAGACTGAAGATTTACTATGCGGCACAGATTGGGGTTGCGCCGCCACTGTTCTCCTTCAATATTAACTCCAGAGAACTGATGCATTTTTCTTATGCGCGCTATCTGGAAAACAGACTGAGAGAAGCCTATGATTTCGAAGGAACATCGGTGAAATTTGTATATAACGAGAAAAAAGGAGACAATTAAGGATGCCGTTTCAATTAAAAATCATTATTGTTGCGATAGTATCGTATTTTCTGGGGAATATCTCTCCGGCCATCTTGGTGGGCCGACTTCACGGAATTGATATCCGGAAAGAGGGCAGCGGAAACGCGGGAACCACCAACGTACTTCGGGTGCTGGGGGTAAAAGCCGCGGTGGCGACTTTGGCCATTGACGTGCTGAAGGGATACGTTGCAGTGCGCATTGGTCTGAATTACGGAGATATCGGTGCCATGATTGCATTCATCTGCGTGGTGTACGGTCATATTTTTCCGGCCCTTTACAAATTCAAGGGCGGAAAAGGGGTGGCCACATCCCTGGGTGCGGCACTGGCTCTGGATTGGCCCAGCGCCTTTGCACTGATTCTGATTGCGATTGCGGTAACCGCACTGAGCCGGAAGATGTCCCTGGGCTCTATTACGGCGGCGGTATCCTACCCGTTCTTAATTGAATACTATTACTCTTCGGTGCTGCCGATGGCCATCCTATTGGCAATCACGGTAATCGTGATGCACCGCTCCAATATTCAGCGCCTGATTCGCCGGGAGGAACCGTCTCTGAGCTTCGGCGGTAAAAACAAAACGGAGGATGCGGAGGTATCCGAGGAGAAAACGGATGCTTCGGAAGCATCGGATGCTTTCGAAAAAGCGGAGGAGCCGAGCCCGCAGCCGGTTGTTTTCGAAAACAGTTGCGAAGGGAAATTAGAAGCAGTTCCGGAGGAGAATCCGGAAGAAGAAATTCCGGAAATTTCCGAAGAAACCACCGTGGAACCGGAAGATGAGGATCCGGAAGTTTCCGAAACTCCGGAAGAACCGGTGGATTATTTCAGCGATGTGACGATTCCGAAGATGAGGGAGAGCGACCGGAAGAGAATTGCGGTACTCGGGGAAACCCCTCTGGCACTGGCTCTGGCCAACCGGCTTCTGTACCAGGCACACAACGTGGTGTTCTACGTTCGGAATAAGGAAGAGATGCACAATCTGACGGATACCCGTCACTCGGATTTGCTGCCGGACATCCTGTTGTGCAAGCGACTTCGTTTTACGGCAAATGCGAAAACGGCGGTTCACAACCGCAGCTGCATTGTAATGGATTCGGCGGACGAAACGACATGGAAGAAATGCGTGAAGCTGCTGGCCAAAACCGAGCAGACCGTCATCCTGGTGCTGGGCGACGCACCGGTGGAACTTCCGGAAGAACTGCGGACACATCGAATCGTGTACCTGGAGAAGCCGGAGACAGTGGATGCCCTGACTCACAACGAGGATGTGACCTTGAACGCCCGCTCTAAGGACAAAGATGCGCTGAACACCGTGGTAGAAATGCTGCGGGATGAGACATTTAGAATTAATACGATAGAAGAGGAATAAATCTTTTGAGCAAGAATTATCACATTATTACCTATGGTTGCCAGATGAACGAGCACGATTCGGAGAACATTGCCGGAATGCTGGAAGCGCTGGACTACAGCCATACCCCCAATCCGGAAGAAGCGGACGTCGTGGTGATGAACACCTGCAGTGTCCGAGAACATGCGGACAAGCGCTTCTTCGGAATGCTGGGACAATTCAAGAAGCAGAAGAAAAACAATCCGAACTTTATCATCTGCATATGCGGATGCATGCCGCAGCAGCCGCATATCGTGGAGGAGATTCGAAAGAGCTTCGGCTGGGTGGACATCGTGTTCGGTACCCAGACCATTGCAGAATTTCCGAACCTGCTGATGGAGCGAATTCGCACCGGCAAAAAGCAGTTCTCCATCATTGCCAACAATGAGGAGATTCCGGAAGAAAAGGAATCGAAGCGGGAATTTAAGCACAAGGCGCTGGTGAATATCACCTACGGATGCAACAATTTCTGCACCTACTGCATCGTTCCGTACACCCGTGGCCGGGAGAAGAGCCGGTCCCTTCGGGCGGTGAAGCAGGAAATCATCAATCTGGTGAACGACGGCGTGAAGGAAGTGATGCTGCTGGGACAGAACGTGAACTCCTTCCGGGATACGGACGGAAACAACTTTGCGGCGTTGATTCGCGCCTTGAATGAAGTGGAAGGCCTGGAACGGATTCGCTTCATGACCTCCCATCCGAAAGACCTTTCCGATGAGCTGATTGCATGCTTCGGAAACTGCAGTAAGCTGTGTCACAACATTCATCTTCCGGTTCAGTCCGGCAGCGATGAAGTGCTGCGGCGCATGAACCGGCACTATAACCGGGAGAGATATATGGAAATCGTAGAAAAGCTTCGGGCGACTTGCCCGGACATCTCCATCTCCACAGATATCATCGTGGGATTTCCGGGAGAGACGGAAGAAGATTTTCAGGATACGCTGAGCCTGGTGCGGGAAGTGGAGTACGACTCCGCCTTTACTTTTATCTACTCCCCGAGAGTGGGTACGCCGGCGGCCAAGTACGACAATCAGATTCCGGAGAACATCAAGCACAATCGCTTTGACCGATTGGTGGATGAAGTGAATCGATGCTCGGCGAAAAAGAATTCCGAATATATGGGACGAAACGTGGACGTCATGGTGGACGGTGCCAGCAAGAACGATGCCGGCGCGTGGTCCGGACGGACGGACACCTTTAAGCTGGTGAACTTCACATCGGAAGAACCGTTAACGGAAGGACAGATGGTTTCGGTTCGCATCACGGAGACGAAGACCTTTAGTCTGGACGGAGAGAAGGTGGACGCATGAAAAATCGTATGAAACAACTGGGCATTCTGCTGGCCATTCTGCTGATGGTAAATATCGCTCAGAATGGGCTGTCCAATCCGAAGACCTATTTCCTCAATATGCTCATTGCACTGCCGGGAATCGTCATCGGTTTGTCCTTCCATGAATTCGGTCATGCTTTTATGTCCGACCGTCTGGGCGATCCGACACCGAGAGCGCAGGGCAGAGTCACCCTGAATCCGATGGCGCACTTCGATCCGGTGGGCTTTCTGGCACTGATGTTCTGCGGATTCGGCTGGGGTATTCCGGTGGAAATCGATCCGAGATATTACAAGCATCCGAGAAGAGATGAACTGCTGGTATCTTTGGCCGGGGTGGTCATGAATCTGATCGTCGCCATCGTATTCAGCTTCATCGTTCATTTCGTGTACATCAATGTGCCGTACGACAAGCTGTCCGACGGAACCTTGATGGGAACGCTGTTCAACATCCTCTTGCAGGTGGTTATCGTCAATGTAGTATTGATGGTATTTAACCTGATTCCGGTTCCGCCGCTGGATGGATTCGGCATTATCACGGAGATCTTCAACCTGCGGGAAAAGAGCTTCTACTACACGCTGTACAATTACGGATTCCCGATTCTCATGATCCTGCTGATTGTGGGTGTGGTGGATAAGATTCTGAATCCGATGGTAAACGGCGTATATGCGCTCTTATTGCAGTATATTATTTTATAAGATTAGAATTTCACAGAATCTTCACAAGAATTGTTAGCACTCGACACAGTCGAGTGCTAAATTTTTATTGTAAGCAAAAGGGCAGCCAATCAATCAAGGATTGTTCATATAAATGAAAACTTAATTCACGGAGGTGAAGTGGAATGAAAATTGAAAAGTATACGCAGAAGATGCAGTCGGCAGTGATGGATGCACAGAATCTGGCCATGTCCTACGGCAACCAGGCCATCGAAGTGGAGCATCTGCACTACGCCATCGTCAGCGATCCGGACGGCTTAATCGCAAAGCTTCTGGAAGCGATGAACGTCAACGTCTCTTCATATAAGGAGGATCTGAAACAAAGTCTGGAGAAACTGCCAAAGGTCAGCGGCGGCGAGGTATATCTTTCGACGAAGCTGAACAAGGTGCTGATGAACGCGGAGAGCATTGCATCCGAATTTAAAGATGAATACGTCAGTGTGGAACACGCCTATCTGGCCATTCTCCGGTCCGGCGACAGCGAGACGGAACAGCTGATGCGTCGATACGGCATCAATAAGGATGAGTTTCTGAAGGCGCTTACCATGGTTCGAGGAAACCAGCGGGTAACCAATCAGAATCCGGAGGACAGCTACGATGCCCTCAATAAGTACGGTATCGATCTGGTAGAATCCGCTCGAAAAGGAAAGCTGGATCCGGTGATCGGAAGAGACAAAGAAATCCGTCGGACCATCGAAATCCTGTCCAGACGGACCAAAAATAACCCGGTACTGATTGGTGAACCGGGTGTAGGCAAAACCGCCGTTGTCGAGGGATTGGCACAGCGAATCGTAAACGGCGATGTTCCGGAGAACCTGAAGGACAAGACCATCTTCTCTCTGGATATGGGATCTCTGATTGCCGGTGCGAAATACCGGGGTGAATTCGAAGAACGGCTGAAGGCGGTTCTGAATGAAATTGACAAGTCCGACGGCAAGATTATCCTGTTTATCGATGAAATTCACAACATTGTAGGTGCCGGCAAAACGGAAGGTTCCATGGATGCCGGAAATCTGCTGAAGCCAAAGCTGGCTCGAGGCGAGCTTCACTGCATCGGCGCCACCACTTTAGATGAGTACCGGAAGTACATCGAGAAGGATGCGGCATTGGAGCGTCGTTTCCAGAAGGTAATGGTGGATGAGCCGAGCGTAGAGGATACCATTTCTATCCTGCGTGGTCTGAAGGAAAAGTTTGAAATCCACCACGGCGTTCGAATTCAGGATAATGCGCTGATTGCCTGTGCCACCCTGTCCAACCGATACATCAGTGACCGGTTCCTTCCGGACAAAGCCATCGATTTGATGGATGAAGCAGCGGCACGAATCCGGACCGAAATCGACAGCATGCCGGCGGAACTGGATGCTATTTCCCGTAAAATCATGCAGCTGGAGATTGAGAAGCAGGCTTTATCGAAAGAAGAAGATAAGGGCAGCAAGGCTCGGCTGGAAGCGATTGAAAAAGAGCTGGCCGACCTGCAGGCAGATAACAACGAGCTGCGGGCAAAATGGGAAAACGAGAAGCAGGGCATTCAGGGCCTGAAAGCAAAGAAACAGGAACTGGAAGAACTGCGCCACGAAATTGAAACCGCAGAGCGAAGCTACGACCTGGAGAAACTGGCCAAACTGAAATACGGCGATCTTCCGAAGCTGGAGAAGGAAATCGATGCGCTGAAGGAAAAGGTCAATAAGGATCAGGAACAGAAGCTCCTGAAAGAGGAAGTAGGAGAGGAAGAGATTCGGGAGGTTATTTCCGACTGGACCGGAATTCCGACTTCCCGCCTGGCAGAGACGGAGAGGGAAAAGCTCCTGCACCTGAAAGACATCCTTCATCGCCGGGTCATCGGCCAGGACGAGGGCATTAATGCGGTCACCGAAGCCATCCTTCGGGCAAGAGCCGGCCTGAAGAACGAAAACCGTCCGATTGGTTCCTTCATTTTCCTTGGACCGACGGGTGTCGGTAAAACGGAGCTGGCAAAAACACTTTGCGAGACCCTGTTCGATACCGAAAAGAACCTGATTCGAATCGATATGTCGGAGTACATGGAGAAGCACTCCGTGTCCCGCCTGGTAGGAGCGCCTCCGGGGTATGTGGGCTATGAAGAAGGCGGACAGCTGACGGAAGCGGTACGGAGAAAACCGTACAGCGTAATCCTCTTCGATGAGATTGAGAAGGCTCATCCGGATGTGTTCAACCTGCTGCTGCAGCTGCTGGACGATGGCCGGCTGACGGATAACCAGGGCCGGACCGTGGACTTTAAGAACACGGTGATTATCATGACCTCCAACCTGCCGCAGGAACAGCTTCACAGCTTCTTCCGGCCGGAGTTCCTGAACCGAATCGATGATATCGTCGTCTTCAAGTCGCTGACTCAGGACGAGATTGAGAAGATTGTGGGTCTCACCATGAAATCTCTGGAGAAGAGATTGGCCGACCGGGATATGAAGGTGGAGATGACGCCGGAAGCCACCCATCTGATTGCGATGGAATCTTACGACGAAGTCTACGGCGCTCGTCCGGTCAAGAGATACATCCAGAAGCACGTTGAAAACGAGATTGCAGAACTGATTATCCGTGGTGATTTGACCGAAGGTCACACCGTTCGGGTGGACGCGGCAAATAATAAATTGAATTTTTCTGTTCAATAGTCTATAATGAAGCAGATAATGCAAAACTGAAGTAGGAGAGGTTTCTCCTATTTCAGTTTTTGTAGTTTAATTTCAGACACAAGGTGGTTTAATAATTTGAGTAAAAATAAAAGCAATTCCTTTGCCAAAAACGTTCTGATGCTGATGGTGGCACAGCTGGTCATCAAGCTTTTGGGCTTAGTGTACCGACTGGCCATTACCAATATTCACGGTTTCGGCGATCTGGGAAACGGCTACTATTCTGCCGGATATCAGGTGTACGCTGTTCTCTTGGTGCTGTCCTCCCAGGGAATCCCGGGAGCGGTCTCCAAGCTGGTGTCGGAGCGAACGGCTCTGGGCGAATACAACAACGCTCATCGAGTATTTAAGATTTCATTGGTGGTATTCGGTGCCATCGGATTGGCATGCTCCTTGCTTCTGTATTTCGGGGCGGATGTCATTGCAGGAAATATCATGCACGTGCCGCCGGTAGCCTATGTGCTGCGGGTATTGGCACCGGCTATTTTCTTCGTCTGCGTATCCGCCGTTGTCCGGGGATACTTTGCGGGCTTGGGCACCATGGGGGCCAGCAGCATCTCCCAGTCCCTGGAGCAATTCTTCAACTGCGTGCTGACTATTCTATTTGTCTATGCCACAATCGGCAGAGACGCGTACATCATGGCGGCAGCGGGAAATGTATCCACCACACTGGCGGTGCTGATTTCCTTCTCCTACCTGATTCACTATTACCGAAAATACATCGGGGAGTATCGGATGGAATCCGACGATGCGGTGAAGACCGACCGGAAGAGCAACGGACGCATGGCGAAGCTGATTTTCTGGACGGCGATTCCGCTGACCATCGGATCCGTCATTTCCGTCGTAACTGCTTTTATCGATACGGTAACCGTGAGCAACTGCATTCAGATTGCGTTTAAGGGAATCCTGAGCAGCAAGCAGGCTCTGGAGGAAGAGGCCATGCGGGCGACGGGAATTCTGTCCAAGGTGGACACCCTGACTAATTTGCCGCTGGCGGTGAACCTGTCCTTCTATTCGGCGCTGATTCCGGAAATCACCTCGCTGCTGACGAAGAAGGATTACAAGCAGGCGGCGGAGAAGATTTCCATGTCCGTCACTGTCTCCATGCTGATTATCATTCCGTGTGCGGTGGGCTTTACGGTGCTGGCGAACCCGATTCTCCACCTGCTGTATCCAAATGCACCGGACGGAGCGTTGGTGTTCCAGCTTTCCGCGGTGACCATGATTCTGGTGGCGGTGAATCACACGCTGCAGGGATCGCTGTTCGGCCTGGGACGGATGTACACGCCGGCGGTGGCGCTGCTCACCGGGGCGGTGGTGAAGATTGTCCTGAATTTGATTTTAATCAGCAATCCGAAGATCGGCATGTACGGAGCACCGATTAGTTCCTTCTTCTGCCAGCTGATTGCTTTTATTATCATATACGTTACGCTGAAGAAGTCCATTACCGTTCGCATGAACAAAAGAAAGTGCATTGCGGTGCCGGCGATTTCCGGCGGCGTGATGGGCGCGGTGATTCTGATTGCGTACCGTTTGCTCAGCGGTGTGCTTGGAAATGCCGTCACCACGCTTCTGTGCATCCTGCTGGGTGCGGTCATCTATGCGTGGATGATTCTGGTGCTGAAGATGTTCACCAAGGACGAGCTGATGGACATTCCGATGGGCGGAAAAATATATGCTGTTGCACATAAACTGGGAATTTATAAGGAGTAAAGCATGAAACGAATCTGGTTTACAATTGTTCTATGGGGGTCGAAGTTCGGCCTGTTCCTGTGCCGGCTTCTGGGAAAGAACGGAACCTATATTGCCGGAGCTTTTGCGCTGAAGCTGCAGAAGGATTTCATTACCCATTTCACCCATGTGGATCCGGAGCGGACCCTGTTCATCACCGGGACTAACGGAAAATCCACCACCAACAACCTGATTGTGCACGCACTTCGGGCATCCGGAAAGAAGGTGACCACCAATCTGGAGGGCGCCAATCTGATTACCGGCGTGGCTACCGCCATGATTCGAGATTCTTCCATGCTGGGCCGCGTGAACGGGGACTATCTGATTTTCGAAACCGACGAGCGGTATCTGGCACAGATCTACGAGCAGCTCCCGGCAAAGAACCTGTGTGTGACCAACATTCAGAAAGACCAGGTGCAGCGAAACGGCGAACCGGATTTCATCTACAAGAAAATCGCCAAAGTGGTGAACAAGGATATGCGAATCTTCGTGAACAACGAAGAGCCGAGAGCCCTTTCCCTGGAGGACTATGCGGGGGAGGTTCGAACCTACAGCGTAGAGCGCCACAGCAAATCCTTTGAGAAAAACGGTTTCTACGATGTGACCATGGGCTGCCCGAAATGCAACAACAAGATTGCGTTTAACTATTACAACGTGGATAATGTGGGGGAATTCCGCTGTACATCCTGCGGATTTCATAGCCGGATCCAACCGGACGTTCAGGTGACGGATGTGGATTTCGAGAACCGCACCTTCCGCTGCGACGGTGCAGCCGTCCACATGCCGTACGATCAGCCGTTCTTCCTGTACAACTACGCGCTGGCCATTGCGGTTTGCAAAATGTTCGGTGTGGGTGCGGAAGCGGTAAGCAAATCCTTTGAGTCCTTCCGAAACATCGCCGGAAGATTGGAACTGATTCCGTACAAGACCAAGGAAATCAAATACATCCGAATTAAGCAGGAGAATCCGGAAACCCTGACCACCGCCTTTGACTTCATCTCGCAGGACAAGGAACGGAAGATTTTCCTCATTGGACTGGAGCAGTTGGAAGACTTCCAGCCGTTCTACACCAACACATTCTATGCCTTTGACTGCGACGTGGAATCCCTGCTCCATTCCAACATCGAGCACTGCATCAGCTTCTCCGAAGCGGTGGCATACGATACGGCCAACCGGCTGATCTACGGCGGATTCCCGGAAGACCGGATTACCGTCATCCCGTCGGATGAAAACGATGATATTTTTGCGGAACTGGACAAGTACGACTGCGACAACGTATATCTGATTACGTGGCTTCATAAATATGAGCAGATGATGGAGGATTTACCGAAGTATGAATAAGTTGAACATTACATGGTGCTGGCCGGACATCCTGAACCTCCACGGAGATCGGGGCAATGTGATGGCGCTGGTACGAATTGCGGAGAAAATGGGGTTGGAAGCGGAAGTGCACAAAGTGGTGAACTTCGGCGATGAAATCGATCTGGACAATACGGACATCCTGCTGCTGAACCCGGGAGAATTCAAATCCTGCGAGTACATCGTGAACGCTTTTTCGCGAATAAAAGAAGATTTGGACGACTACATCTACCGGGGAGGCGTGGTTCTCGCGGTGGGAACTACCGGTGCATCTTTCGGAAAGATCGTTCGCAAGCTGGATGGGACTGCCGTTACCGGTCTGGGATACCTGGATATGGAATGCCTGGAACGGGACAGTATTGTGGGAGACGACCTGATCTGCAAGATGCGGGAGACGGGCTTTGATTTGAACGGAAGCCAGATTCAGGTGATGGATACCTTCTTGAACAGCGATATTGCGCTGGGCGATGTGGAATACGGATACGGTAACTGCAGCTACGAAGACCGGCGAGAGGGAGCTCGTACCGAGAACCTGATTTTTACCAATATGCTGGGACCGGTTCTGGTGAAAAACCCATGGCTGGCACAGGAATTGATTCTTTGGGCCATGAGCAATAAGGGCGTTATGGATCTTCCGAAGTTGGAAGAAGGGGCGTTTGAACTGGAAAGAAAATCTCTGGAATGCATCCGCCGCTACAATCAGACGAAACAGAATAAGTAAAGAAAAAGGGCCGGGGGATTACGATCCCGGCCCTTTTGGATGGCATTTCTATTAAATTAGAAGAACTTGCTCATGCGGCGGAGCTTGGAATGCTCCATGTGAACCTGCATGGCTTCCCGGCCTTCATCCGGATTTTTGGTTTCAAAAGCATTGAAAATCGCCCGGTGTTCTGCCAAAATAGTGTTCAGATAGTCATCGGAGAATGTTTTTGGCGGTGCGGAATGCTTCAGATACGTCTGGTAGGTGTGCAGCGTCTGATAGAGCATCCGATTCTGCGTACCGTTGTAGATGATGTCGTGGAACTGAGAGTTAAAGCTCAATACTTTTTCTACATCGCCCTTCATGGTGTAGAACTCCATGAACTCGATGTTCTCTCTCAGCTTGTCGACGCCTTCTTCATCCATGCGCTGGATTGCCCACTCTACGGCTTTCATCTCAAACTGTGCCCGAAGATCGAAGAGGTCGGAGATATCCCTGCGGCTTAGACCGATGGCGAAAGCGCCTCGATGCGGAATATTCTCAATCAGACCGTCGGCTTCCAGCTGGCGAAGCGCCTCGCGAACCGGCGTACGGCTGACATCATACTGCTTGCAGATTCGCTGCTCGGTTAGTTTCTCGCCGGATTTAATTTTCCCGGAAAGGATATCTTTCTGAATCGCCGTGAAAAGCGTGTTGGAAAGAGGCTGGCTGATTTCTTCGGTTTTCTTATCCATATTTAGACCCCCTTGTAATACTTTGATCTCTATGTATACAATTATATAATCTGTGTACGATACATGTCAATACCAGAAAGGAAATAATTATGTCAAAATTGTTGGATTCCAAGCAAGCGGTCCGGGTCCTGGATCTTTTGGACCGTGCCTATCCGGAAGCGGGCTGCGCGCTCCATTTTGAAAATCATTTTGAACTGCTGTGTGCGGTGATGCTTTCCGCCCAGACTACGGATGTCAGCGTGAACCGGATTACCCCGGAACTGTTCCGCCAATATCCGGATGCTTTTGCCATGGCAAAGGCTGAACCGGCTTCTTTGGAAGAAATCCTTCATTCCATCGGCCTTTACAAAAACAAAAGCCGGAATCTGATCAACATGTCCCGGCAATTGTCGGAGGAGTTCGGGGGCGAAGTTCCGGGGGATTTCAATGCTCTGACCGGTTTGGCCGGAGTGGGGCGGAAGACCGCAAACGTCGTTCTGGCGGAAGGCTTCGGGATACCGAAGATTGCGGTGGATACCCACGTGTTCCGCGTCGCCAACCGAATCGGCCTGGCGGATTCGGACAAAGTGCTGGAGACGGAAAAGCAGCTGATGCAGATTCTTCCGGAAGAACGGTGGACTCGGGGACATCACCTTTTGATTTTTCACGGACGGAATTGTTGCCGCGCCCGAAAGCCGGATTGTGTCCGCTGTCCGGTAAAAGAAATCTGCCACAGTGCTTTAACGGTTGAAAAATAATTACAAAACTGTTAATATATGGTTGGAATTGACTTTAGTAAGGGAGTATCTATGTATCACGTTGTTCTGGTAGAACCGGAAATACCTCAAAACACCGGAAATATTGCAAGGACTTGCGCAGCCACAAATACCCGGCTGCATTTGGTTCGTCCTTTGGGATTTAACATCGACGATAAATCCGTACGGCGGGCGGGACTGGATTACTGGCAGTATGTGGATTTGGAAGTTCACGACAGTCTGGAAGCATTTATTCGGGATTATGGAGATTATCGCTGGTTCCTGGCAACAACGCACGGTGGAAAGAAGTACACCGATGTGGAATACAAGGATGGGGATATGATTCTTTTCGGAAGAGAGACGAAAGGTCTTCCAAAGGACTTCATTCAGGAACACCGCGAAGGAGCGGTCCGGATTCCCATGAGCGAGCAGACCCGTCTGCGGTCCCTGAATCTGTCGAATTCCGTGAACATCATTTTATTTGAAGCACTGCGGCAAAATGGTTTCCCGGAACTTCGGTAAATGGTGAATTAAAAAAAGTTATATTGCAGAAAGGCAATGCAAGGAGGAGAAAATGGTTAGAGTTGGAATCAGTGGCTTTGGAAGAATCTCTCGTGTGGTAATGAGAGCAGCGATGGACATGGAGGATGTGGAAATTGCCGGAATTAACTGGAGAAATTCGGATCTGGACTACATCGTATACATGCTGAAGTATGATTCTACATTTGGCAGATTCCCGGGAACTGTTGAGAAGTACGACAAGGGAATCGTGATTAACGGAAAGAAGATTCCGGTATTCATGGAAGGCGATGCACACGATATTCCGTGGGGAGATTGCGGTGCAGAGTACATCATGGAGGGAACCGGTGCGTACAACACCACCGAGAAGGCACAGGCTCATTTGGATGCCGGTGCAAAGAAGGTTATCATCTCCGCTCCGGCAAAGGACAAGGAGACCCCGACCTTCGTATACGGCGTAAACCACGAAGAGTACAAGCCGGAATACAACGTGGTATCCAATGCATCCTGCACAACGAACTGCCTGGCACCGCTTTGCAAGGTAATCAACGATAACTGGGGCATCGATCAGGGCCTGATGTCCACCATTCATGCGGCAACCGCAAAGCAGAAGGTAGTAGATGCTCGTTCCATGAAGGACTGGCGTACCGGCAGAAGCGTATTCGGTAACGTAATTCCGTCTTCCACCGGCGCAGCAAAAGCCGTTGGTCTGGTAATTCCGGAACTGCAGGGCAAGATGACCGGTATTTCTTACCGCGTACCGACATCCGACGTTTCCGTTATCGACCTGAACGTAATGCTGAAGAAACCGACCAGCTATGAAGAAATCTGCCAGAAGGTAAAGGAAGCTTCCGAAACAACCATGAAGGGCGTTCTGGAGTATGTAGATGACGAAGTGGTTTCCGGCGATTTCATCGGCGATGCACACACATCCATCTTCGATTCCAGAGAAGGTATCGAGCTGAACGATCGTTTCTTCAAGCTGATTGCATTCTATGATAACGAGTACGGCTACAGTGCAAAGATTCTGGAGCTGATTCGTCACATGTATCAGGTAGACCACAAGTAAGAAAATATGAATGATGAAGCCGCGCTGTTTTCGGCGCGGTTTCTGAATGTTATTCCTTGTACAACAGAAAGAAAGGTGTACTATGAAAAAAACTGTCAGAGACATTCAGTGGGCGGGAAAAACAGCGGTAATGCGTTGTGATTTCAACGTTCCGATGAAGGATGGCGTTATCACGGACGATACAAGAATCGTGGCTGCGCTGCCAACCATCCGTTACCTGCATGAAAACGGCGCAAAGATCGTTCTCATGTCGCACATGGGAAGACCGAAGGGGGAACCGAAGCCGGAATTCTCCCTGGAACCGGTATGCAAGAAGCTGTCCGAGTACCTGGAGATGGAGGTTCACTTCGTTGCGTCCGACCGCGTGGTAGATGAGGACGTGAAGGAACAGGTTCGTAATTTGAAGGCGGGAGATATCGCCCTTCTTCAGAACGTTCGTTACAGAAACGAAGAGACGAAGAACGATCCGGAATTCTCCAAGGAGCTGTCAGAGCTGGGCGATGTATTCGTTCAGGAAGCCTTCGGTACGGCACACCGTGCCCACGCATCCACAACCGGTATTGCATCCTATATCCCGGCAGTATCCGGCTTCCTGATTGAGAAGGAGCTGCAGTTCCTGGGACAGGCAGTCAACAATCCGGAAAGACCATTCGCCGCAATCATGGGCGGAGCAAAGGTTGGCGACAAGATTCCGGTAATTACCAATCTGCTGAACAAGGTAGACATCCTGATCATCGGCGGCGGAATGGTATATACATTCCTGAAGGCTCAGGGCTATTCCATCGGAACATCCCTGTTGGACGAAGAAGGTCTGGCACTGGTTCCGGAAATTCTGAAGAAGGCCGAAGAGAACAACGTTCAGCTGCTGCTTCCGGTGGATACCGTCGCAGCGGACAAGTTTGCAGAAGATGCGGCTTACGATTGCTATGATGCAGATCGGATTCCGGAAGACCGCATGGGTCTGGATATCGGACCAAAGACCATTGAGCTCTTTACCGATGCATTAAAGACCGCAAAGACCATCGTATGGAACGGACCGATGGGCGTATTCGAGATGGCGCCGTTCGCAGTAGGTACAAAAGCAATTGCGAAATGCCTGGCAGATTCCGATGCGACCACCATTATCGGTGGCGGAGATTCGGCCGCTGCGGTTCAGCAGTTCGGATACGGAGATTCCATGACACATATTTCCACCGGTGGTGGAGCCAGCCTGGAATTCCTGGAAGGAAAAGAGCTTCCGGGTATTGCCATTCTGGATGAGAAATAGGATAGGAGATTGCAAAGAATGAAAAGATTTTTAATTGCGGGAAACTGGAAAATGAACAAAACCACTGCGCAGGCAGTTCACTACGTACATGAGCTGAAAGCGCAGAAGCTGACCAATCCGGAATCGGTAGCAATTATTGCACCGTTCACCCAGCTGGAAGCGCTGAAGAAGGAACTGGAAGGAACCGGTATTTCCTTGGGTGCGCAGAACGTTCACTATGAGCATTCCGGTGCATTTACCGGAGAGATTTCCGTGGACATGCTGAAGGAAATCGGCGTGGATTATTGCGTTGTCGGACACTCTGAGAGAAGAGAATACTTTAACGAGACGGATGAAACGGTGAACCGTAAATTAAAGGTTCTTTTGGAAGAGGGCATCACCCCGATTCTTTGCGTCGGCGAGTCCCTGGAAGTTCGGGAAAAGAAGCAGGAGCAGGCGTTCGTCTGCGGCCAACTGGGCGCAGCTTTCGCCGGAATCCCGCAGGAATATGCGGAGAAGGTGGTTATCGCTTATGAACCGATCTGGGCCATCGGTACCGGACACACCGCAACGCCGGAGCAGGCGGAAGAGATGTGTGCATTCATTCGCGGAATGATGCAGGGACTGTATGATATGTCCATCGGCGATAAGCTCATCATTCAGTACGGCGGCAGCATGAAGCCGGGCAATGCGAAGGAGCTTCTGGAGAAGACGGACATCAACGGCGGCTTGATTGGCGGAGCCAGCCTGAAGGTAAAGGATTTCGCAGAAATCGCAAAGACCGCGGCCGAACTGGCAGAATAATAAAGAAGAATATGAGTAGAAAAAGTTCGAACCATTCGCAAGTGAGTGGTTCGAACTTTTTCTTATGAAGACTTTTGTTCGCAGATTTTATTGAATGTATCTCGCAATCCGGTCTCCGGTTTCCGCGGTTCCGGAAACGGCATCGTCTGTTCCGGCGATGTCGGCGGTGCGATACCCGTCGGCCAGGAAGCGACGGACCGCATCTTCCACCGCATCCGCTTCCTCGCCGAGGTTAAAGGTATATCTCAGCATCATGGCGGCGGACAGGATGGTGGCAATCGGGTTGGCTTTATCCGTGCCGGCAATATCCGGCGCGGATCCGTGAACCGGCTCGTACATTCCGAAGTTGCCGTCGGCCAGGCTGGCAGATGGCAGCATCCCGATGGAACCGGTAATCTGGCTGGCTTCATCGGAGAGGATATCTCCGAACATGTTGCTTGTAACGATGACATCGAAGTGCTTCGGATCCCGGATTAGCTGCATGGCGGCATTGTCCACGTACATGTTGTCCAGCTGAATATCGCCGTATTCACTGCTCATTTCGCCCACGATTTTTCTCCAAAGGCGAGAGCTGTCCAGCACGTTGGCTTTATCCACGCTGGTTACTCGGCCGTTTCTCTTGGATGCCATTTCAAAGGCCGTCCGGGCAATTCGCTGAATCTCATAATCCGAATATTTCTCCACATCGTAGGCGGTGACGGTGCCGTTTTCTTCGGTTTCCGTAACGTGCTCTCCGAAATAGATTCCGCCGGTGAGTTCCCGAACAATCAGGATGTCCAGGCCACCGTCCAGAATGGACGACTTCAATGGGGATGCATCCGCCAACTCTTGGAAAATCACGGCCGGTCTCAGGTTGGCATAGAGTCCCAGCGCTTTTCGCAAGCCCAGAAGGGCGCGCTCCGGACGCTGTGGACCGGGCACGTGATCCCATTTCGGGCCACCTACGGCACCCAGAAGAACGGCGTCGCTATTTTTGCACGTCTCCACGGTGGCTTCCGGCAGGCATTCGCCGTACTCGTCGATGGCGGCACCCCCGGCAAGTACGGTGGTGTAATTGAATTGATGATTGTATTTTTGGCCGATGGCATTCAGCACTTTGATGGCTTCGCCCACGACCTCCGGGCCGATTCCGTCACCCGGAACTACTGCTATATTGAATTTCAAGAATTTGCCTCCTGATTACATGAATTTCTTTTCCTTGTTCATACGGTTGATGGCGCTGACCAGAGCATTTACGGTAGCCAGAATGATGTCCGGCTGGGTGCCTACGCCCCAGAACTTCTTTCCGGTTTCATCGGCGATGCATACGTAAGATGCCGCTTTGGATTTGGAACCCACGGTGAGGGCGTTCTCTGCGTAAGTGATGAAATCGTACTGAATGTCGTATTTTGTTTTTGTCAGCGCGTCCCGAATGGCGTCCAGACGACCGTTGCCTTCTCCGTCCAGATGGAACACTTCTCCGTTGATTACGGCGCGGACCTTTACGTTGTACAGGTTTTCTTCCTTAGTAGAAGAGTAGTGGTTGAAGGTGGCATCCGTAATATCCAGCGGGGAGAAGTCGTTGATGTATTCCGCTGCAAAGTAGTCTAGAATCTCCTGCGGGGAGAGCTCTTCGTGATGCTTGTCGGAAATGTCCTTCATCATATAGCCAACCTCGGAGCGCATGTCCTTCGGCAGATCGAACCCGAAGTTCTGTTCCAGGATGTATGCCACGCCGCCTTTGCCGGACTGACTGTTGATTCGGATGACGTCGCCGTCGTATCTTCTGCCCACATCGTGGGGATCGATCGGCAGGTACGGAACCGTCCACTGGTGGAGATTCTTTTCCTTTCTCCAGTTCATGCCCTTGGAAATCGCATCCTGGTGGGAACCGGAGAATGCAGCGAATACCAGCTCGCCGGCATACGGCTGTCTCGGACCTACGGTCATGCCGGTGAATTCTTCGTAAGCTTCCACGATGGCCGGCATGTTGGAGAAGTCCAGTCCGGTTTCCACGCCGTGGGTGTACATGTTCATGGCGATGGTGATGATATCCGCATTTCCGGTTCTCTCACCGTTTCCGAAGAGGGTGCCTTCAATTCGGTCCGCACCGGCCAAAATGCCCAGCTCCGCATCGGCCACACCGGTTCCACGGTCGTTGTGAGGGTGGAGGGAGATGCGCACGCCGTCCCGATTATGGATGTTCTTGTGCATGTATTCTACCTGGTTGGCGTAGATGTGCGGCAAAGACATCTCCACGGTTGCCGGAAGGTTCAGAATCATCGGATGGTCCGGTGTCGGATTCCAAATGTCGATTACGGCGTTGCTCACTTCCAGCGCGTATTCCGGCTCGGTTCCGGTAAAGCTCTCCGGAGAATATTCAAAGACGAAATTGGTGCCCGGATATTTTGCTGCATATTCGTTCATGAGTTTGGCGCCGTCGATGGCAATCTGCTTAATCTCTTCCTTAGATTTCCGGAAAACCTGTTCCCGCTGCGCCACGGAAGTGGAGTTATACAGGTGCACCACCGCATTCTTTGCGCCCTGAAGTGCGGCAAAGGTTTTGTCGATGATATGGGCACGAGACTGGGTCAGCACCTGCACGGTAACGTCATCCGGAATCATGTCCTTTTCAATCAGCGTACGGAGGAATTCAAACTCGGTCTCCGATGCTGCCGGGAATCCCACCTCGATTTCCTTAAAGCCGATGTCCACCAGAACCTTAAAGAATGCCAATTTTTCTTCCAAAGACATGGGAACCACCAGCGCCTGATTGCCGTCTCGGAGATCCACGCTGCACCAGTACGGTGCTTTTTCGATATGATCCTTCTTCACCCAATCGTAGGTTGTTTCCGGTGGGTTATAGTAACCCGGCTGATACTTTTTTGCATTATCCATTTCAAATTCCTCCTAATAATGTAATCTCCCGATGAACAGTCCCATAAAAAAATCCCTTCGCTGTTCACCGTAACCGATGAAACGAAGAGACGAAATAATCCGCGGTACCACTCTTCTTGGCCGCGCCGCAATGAGGCAGCCCACTTGTAGAATGTCAGCTCAGGGGTGAGACACCTAACCGATCCTGCATCCTCACACCACCCGGATGCTCTCTGAAAGTCTCTGCGAAAGGTTTATTCCCGTCAACGCTAGTGCATATTCAGTTCTCGTATAGAATACATTACTTTTTGTGCAAAGTCAACTAAAATTATTCAGAAGTTTGAAAATTAATACATAACTTGTATTATTACACAAATTTATGTTGACAATTTATTTTCGGTAACTATAATTAAATTATTCAACTGCAAAATATGACGTAAGAAAGGGTGATATCTATGAAATTGACGGGATCTCAAATTGTGGCCGAAGTGCTGCTGGATCACGGAGTGGACACGATTTTCGGATATCCGGGCGGGACAGCGCTGAATATTTACGATGAACTGTACAAATACAGCGATCGAATCAAGCACGTTCTCACGGCGCATGAGCAAGGGGCCAGCCATGCGGCGGACGGATACGCCAGAGCCACCGGTAAAGTCGGGGTGGTAATGTCTACCAGCGGACCGGGGGCAACGAATCTGGTAACGGGCATTGCGACGGCATGTCTGGACAGCGTTCCGCTGCTGGCCATCACGTCCAACGTGCCGGATTCCTTAATCGGTAAGGACGCATTTCAGGAAATTGACATTGCCGGTGTAACTATGCCAATCACGAAGCATAATTTTTTCGTGAATCGAATTGAAGACCTGGCGGACACGCTGCGGGAGGCATTTGTCATCGCCCAGAGCGGACGGCCGGGGCCGGTTCTGGTGGACATCACAAAGGATGTGACGGCGGCCGCCTATGAGTACGAGAACAGAAGACCGCTTCCGCTACGTCCGGATCCGGAGATTCAGAAGGACGATATCCGCGCGGCGGTGAAGATGATTAACGCTGCCGAGAAGCCGGTAATGTATGTGGGCGGCGGCGTGATGCAGTCCTGTGCCGGCGAATTGGTTCAGGAGCTGGCGCGAAAAGCCAACATACCGGTGGTCAATACGCTGATGGCAACGGGCGTAATGGATACCGAGGACGACCTCTGCCTGGGCATGGTGGGAATGCACGGATCCGTTGCTGCCAATCGGGCGATTCAGCATTCGGACTTGATTATCGCTTTGGGTGCTCGTTTCAGCGACCGCGTGGCGCAGGATACCAAAACCTGGGGACGCAGTGCCCGCATCCTTCAGGTGGACATCGACAACAGCGAAATCAACAAGAACGTTCTGATTGACAAGTCGGTCATCGCCAACGTTCACGAATTCCTGGAGAAGGCCATTCCTTTTGTGGAGAAAGCAGACCATTCCGAATGGAGAGAGAGAACGGTTTCTTGGAAAAAGAAGGCGCCGTACGTAAAGGCGACCGACTGCCCATTGCATCCGAAGGACATCATGACCACCATTTCCGAATCCGTGAATGAAGATGCGTATTTCGTCACGGACGTGGGTCAGCACCAGATGTGGGCGGCACAGTACCTCCATCATCGGAAACCGCACCGCTTTATCACCAGCGGCGGGCTGGGCACCATGGGGTTTGGATACGGTGCGGCCATCGGCACGCAGATGGCCCATCCGGATAACCGGGTGGTACATATTACGGGAGATGCCTCTTTCCAAATGAACCTGAATGAAGTGGTTACCGCGGAGACGCAGCACCTGCCGATTATCACGGTGATTCTGAACAACTCCGTACTGGGTATGGTATACCAGTGGCAGACCATTTTCTACGATCAGCGGTATTCCAACACCACGCCCCATCGGAAGGTGGACTATGTGAAAGTAGCGGAAGGATTCAGCATTAAGGGATTCCGGGCAACCACGCCGGAAGAGTTTCAAGATGCATTCCGCCGGGCACTTCAAGAAGACGGTCCGGTATGGATTGAATGCGTTATTTCTCAGGACGAGCGCGTGCTGCCGATGATTCCGGGCGGCAAGAGCGTAGATGATATGATTGTCGGATAGGAGGGCGTCATGTATAAACCACTAAAACAAGAAATTGTCAGCGTCCTCGTTCAGAACCAGGCCAACGTTCTGACCCGCGTAATCAGCATGTTCGGCCGAAGAGGATTCAATATTGACTCGCTGACCGTATCGCCGACCAACAATCCGAAGCTGTCTCGGATTACCATCATGTTCAGCGCGACGGAGCAGTCCATGCAGCAGATTATCACCCAGACGGAAAAGCTGGAAGTGGTGGAGGAGGTCATCGTCCTCAGCCGGGAGAACAGCTTGTATCGGGAGTTGGTGTTGATGAGAATCCAATGTGAGCCGGATCAGCGCAGCTCCGTGAAGGAAATCGTGGATATTTTCAGAGGCAAGATTATCGACCTCTCTAGGCATAGTTTAGTAATTGAATTAACCGGAACTCCATCGAAAATTAATGGTTTCATGGAAGTGATGGAGGAGTATAATATCACTGACGTATGCCGTACCGGAATTACCGGTATCGAGGGTCTGAATCGCGGAGAAGACGACCCGGCACAGAAGTAATAACGTAAAGGAGTATTGGAGAATGACGAAAATAAGTGATAACGTCACAAAAGGAGTGGAGAAGGCCCCGATGCGGAGCCTTTTCTATGCGATGGGATATACCAAGGAAGAGCTGGAGCGCCCACTGATCGGCGTGGTTTCCGCTCACAGCGAGATTGTTCCGGGACATATTCATCTGGATAAGATTACGGAGGCGGTAAAAGCAGGTGTTCGCATGGCGGGAGGTACCCCGATTATGGTTCCGGCCATCGGCGTGTGCGACGGCATTGCCATGGGTCACGAAGGTATGAAGTACTCTCTGCCGAGCCGTGAACTCATTGCGGACAGCGTGGAAACCATGGCCAAAGCCCATCAGTTCGACGGACTGGTTCTGGTGCCGAACTGCGACAAAATCGTACCGGGAATGGTTATGGGTGCATGCCGCATCAATATTCCGTCCATCGTATGCTCCGGCGGACCGATGATGAGCGGTCTGGTAAACGGCGAAGAAACCTCCCTCTCCAAGATGTTCGAAGCGGTGGGTTCCCGCAAAGCCGGTCTGATTGATGACCGGGGACTCTGCGAGTTCGAGGAGAACGTGTGCCCGGGCTGCGGTTCCTGCTCCGGCATGTACACTGCCAACAGTATGAACTGCCTGTGCGAGGCCATCGGTATCGGCCTTCCGGGCAACGGAACCGTTCCGGCCGTCACCGGAAAGAGAGTGATGCTGGCAAAGCGTGCCGGCATGGCCATCATGGATCTGGTAGAAAAGAACATCTGCCCGAGAGACATCATCAACGAAAAATCCGTTCGAAATGCATTGACCTGCGACATGGCGCTGGGCTGTTCCTCCAATACGGTGCTTCACCTTCTGGCAATCGCCAACGAGGCGGGCGTGAAGGTGGATTTGAACATGTTCAACGAAGTCAGCTCCGTTACGCCGAACCTGTGCCATCTGGCACCTGCCGGCGGCACCCACATGCACGATTTGAACAATGCCGGCGGCATCCAAGCCGTGCTGGCAGAACTGAACAAAAAGAATCTGATTGACACGACTGTCATCTGCGCCAACGGCCACACGGTAGCGGAAAACATCGAAGGAAAGAAGATTCTGAACAACAACGCCATTCGAAGCATCGATAATCCGTACAGCGAAACCGGCGGATTGGCCATCCTCTTTGGAAACGTAGCACCGGAGGGCGCCGTGGTAAAAAGAAGTGCAGTTGCACCGGAGATGCTGAAGCATACCGGCCCGGCTCGCGTATTCGACAGCGAAGACGAAGCGATTCAGGCCATCTACAACGGCGACATCCACGACGGGGATGTGGTGGTCATTCGCTACGAAGGACCGAAAGGAGGCCCGGGCATGAGAGAGATGCTGAATCCGACCAGTGCTTTGGCGGGAATGAAGCTGGACAAAACCGTGGCTCTGATTACGGATGGACGTTTCAGCGGTGCCAGCAGAGGCGCTTCCATCGGACACGTGTGCCCGGAAGCGGCAGCCGGCGGAAACATCGGTCTGATTCAGGAAGGGGATATCATCGAAATCGATATCCCGGAATATCGAATCAACGTACAGCTCAGCGATGAGGAACTGGAAGCGAGAAGAGCGGCATGGAATGCGCCGGCGCCAAAGGTTACCAGCGGCTGGCTGGCAAGATATGCGAAACTGGTAGGTCCTTCGTCGAAGGGCGCAATCATGGAACTGTAGGAGGATGGCATGCTAGAACTAGAGGATTTTGAACAAGCAACGGAAATCGTCCAGAAGGTGGTTCGTCCCACCAATCTGGTATACAGCGATTACTTTTCGGAAATGTGCGGCAACAAGGTATATCTGAAACCGGAGAATATGCAGCTCACCGGTGCATACAAGATTCGCGGTGCATACTACAAGATCAGCACATTGACGGATGAGGAAAGAAGCCGAGGTCTGGTAGCGGCATCTGCGGGCAACCACGCCCAGGGCGTGGCGTATGCGGCAAAAGCCTATGGCTGCAAAGCCACCATTGTTATGCCGACCACCACGCCGCTGATTAAGGTAAACCGCACCGAAAGCTATGGGGCAACCGTCGTTCTGTACGGAAATGTTTATGACGAAGCGGCCGCATATGCAAAGAAGCTGGCGGAAGAAGAGGGCATGACCTTTATCCATCCGTTTGATGATTTTACCGTGGCTACCGGACAGGGAACCATCGCCATGGAGATCATCAAAGAACTCCCGCTGGTGGATGCCATCCTGATTCCGGTAGGCGGCGGTGGACTGGCCACCGGTGTATCCACTCTGGCAAAGCTGCTGAAACCGAATGTTCAGATTATCGCCGTAGAACCGGCCGGTGCCAACTCCCTCCAGTGTTCTCTGGAGGCCGGAGAAGTTCGCACCATGGAACACATTCAGACCATTGCGGACGGCACGGCGGTAAAAACTCCGGGAGAGAGTATCTTCCCGTATCTGCAGAAGAATGTGGACCGGGTAATCACCGTAGAGGATGATGAACTGGTGGTAGCATTCCTGGATATGGTGGAGAACCATAAGATGGTCGTGGAGAATTCCGGACTTCTTACCGTTGCGGCGCTGAAACATTTGGACTTCAAAGGCAAGAAGGTGGTATCCATTCTGAGCGGCGGAAATACGGATATCATCACCATCTCCAACATCATCCAGAACGGTCTGATTATGCGGGATCGTATTTTTACCGTATCGGTCATGCTGCCGGACAAGCCGGGCGAACTGGTTCGCGTAGCGCAGACCATTGCGGACGCGCAGGGCAACGTAGTCAAACTGGAGCACAATCAGTTCGTCAGCGTGGACCGAAACCACAAGGTGGAGCTGAAGGTGACCATCGAGGCCTTCGGTACGGAGCATAAGCAGAAGATCATCAATGCGCTGAAAGCTCACGGCTTTGATGAAACGGTGGAAACAGGCATCATGATGTAATGATTTCCCGCAATCGGAATGACGAGATAAGATACTTCAAAAGGCGAACCTTCGGGAACGCCTTTTGTATTGCTTCTTGTTTTGTTCTGAATTAAAAACATTATTGAATAATAACAAGAAAAATTTAATTTATTTATTCCCGAAAACAAATATCGATGTTGGAATTATTTTCAAAAACAAGGAATAGTGTGCTGTAAGCCTTGAAATATCAACATATGGATAATCTTATTGTTGACAAGCGTTCAATATAATGTTAGTATACATGAGTAATTTTTTAGCTAGTACATAGTGTTGAAGGGGGGTTCGAATATGCATACCGTGCTTATGGCAATTCTTTTGGTTGTAAGTGTGCTGATGATTATTGCAATTCTGCTGCAGTCCAGCAACAGCTCCGGCCTGTCCGGTTCGATTGCAGGCGGTGCAGAGCAGCTGTTCGGAAAGAGAAAGAGCAGAGGATACGATTCCATTCTGGCAAGAATCACCGTTGTGTTGGCAGTGGTTTATATCGTTGCGGCTTTGGCAATTGTGACATTGTTCAACTAGTTGACTTCGGATTCTCGCACTTTTTAACATGGCAGACATATTTGAGGCACTTTTAGAAGTGCCTCATAATATTGTTAAATATTATTACTATAAATTATTTTTTTAAGGAGGTTTAAGGCTATATGAATTTATGGATTGCTCCTGTCTGCGCCTTGGTGGGCCTGCTTGTTGCTTTTTGCCTGACATCTTGGGTAAGCAAAGCGGACGCCGGCAACGACAGAATGAAAGAAATAGCCGGATTTATTCATGAGGGTGCCATGGCATTCCTCAAGAGAGAATACAAGACCATGGTTGTGGTTATTGCGGTTCTCTTCGTTGTTATCGGATTCTGCATTAACTGGACATCCGCAGTGCTGTACGTATTCGGTGCGCTGCTGTCCGTACTGGCAGGATTCTTCGGAATGAACGTTGCCACAAAAGGAAACGTTCGTACGGCAAATGCTGCGATGACTCACGGTATGCCGCGTGCGCTTCAGATTGCGTTCCGCTCCGGTGCCGTTATGGGTCTCTGCGTATCCGGACTGGGTCTCCTGGGTCTGGGTATCGTATTCGTTGCTCTGGACATGGCAACCATTCAGGAATGTGTTACCAGTTTCGGTCTGGGTGCTTCCTCCATGGCGCTGTTCGGCCGTGTCGGCGGTGGTATCTATACCAAAGCTGCGGACGTTGGTGCGGACCTGGTTGGTAAGGTAGAAGCCGGCATCCCGGAAGACGATCCGAGAAACCCGGCAGTTATCGCCGACAACGTAGGTGACAACGTAGGTGACGTTGCCGGAATGGGTTCCGACCTGTTCGAATCCTATGTTGGATCCATCATCTCTGCCGTTACTCTGGCTGCTGTTGCCGTAAATGAGTCCGGTGAGATGTCCATTTTCAACGAAACAACTGCTGCGCTGTTCCCGATGCTGATTGCCGCAATCGGTCTGATTGCATCCGTACTGGGAATCATGGCAGTACGCGGCGGCGACAACGTGAACCCGGCAAAGGCTCTGAACATGGGAACCTATGTCAGCGGTATCATCGTAATTATCGCATCCGTATTCCTCAGCAAGAACATGCTGGGATCTCTGAACTATGCATGGGCAATTATTGCCGGTCTTCTGGTTGGTATTATCATCGGTCAGCTCACTGAGTTTTATACTTCTGATGCACACAAGTTCGTAAAGAGCATCGCAGAACAGTCTCAGACCGGTTCTGCTACCACTATCATTTCCGGACTGTCCGTTGGTATGATGTCCACCATTTGGCCGATTCTGTTCATCGCTGTTGGTATCATCGTGGCATACAACTTTGCCGGTCTGTACGGTATCGCACTGGCTGCCGTAGGTATGCTGTCCACCACCGGAATGACCGTTGCAGTTGATGCTTACGGTCCGGTTTCCGACAATGCCGGCGGAATCGCCGAGATGTCCGAGCTGCCGGAAGATGTACGTCACATCACCGATACGCTGGATTCCGTTGGAAACACCACCGCTGCAATCGGTAAGGGATTCGCAATCGGTTCCGCTGCGCTCACCGCACTGGCACTGTTTGCTTCCTTCGCAACCACCGCTAAGCTGCAGCAGATCAGCCTGCTGGATCCGATGGTAATCGTAGGTCTGTTCATCGGCGCAATGCTGCCGTTTGCATTCTCTGCAATGACCATGAGCTCCGTTGGTAAGGCTGCAAACCAGATGATTGAAGAGGTTAGAAGACAGTTCCGTGAGGACAAGGGAATCATGGAAGGAACTTCCAAGCCGAACTACGCACGCTGCGTAGATATCTCCACTTCTGCAGCACTCCACGAAATGATTGCTCCGGGAATCCTGGCAATCGTTGCACCGGTTGCAATCGGACTGCTTCTGGGAACCGAATCCCTGGGCGGACTGCTGGCAGGTGCACTGGCTTCCGGTGTACTCCTGGCAATCATGATGGCCAATGCCGGTGGTGCATGGGATAACGCAAAGAAATACATCGAGAGCGGTGTATACGGCGGAAAGGGCAGCGAGAGCCACAAGGCAGCTGTCGTTGGTGATACGGTCGGCGATCCGTTCAAGGATACATCCGGTCCGTCCATCAACATCCTGATCAAGCTGATGACCATCGTATCCCTGGTATTCGCACCGCTGTTCGTACAGTACGGTGGAATCCTGTTCAAGTAAAAATTGTTTTTATTTGAGTAATACGTATATAAGCCGGTGCATTTTGGCGTGCACCGGCTGTTTTTATTGGTGAAAATTGTTGATTTGAACAATTTTTAATGATAAAATACTACGGTAATTATATTAAGCAGACTACAAGGAGGGATTAAGTCATGCTAGAGAGACTAGAATCAATTAAAGAACTGGGTCTGAAGAAGATCAAAGAGACCGAAACTCTGGATCAGCTTCAGGAAGTTCGCCGGGAACTGACCGGAAAGAAGGGAGAACTGACGGCCGTACTGAAGAGCCTGGGTTCTCTGGAACCGGAAATGAGAAAAACCGTTGGAATGAGAGCGAATGAGATTAAGAATCACTTCGCAGAGAAAATTCAAGAAAGAGAAGATGAAATCGTTGAGAATCAGAGTGCACTTGACGAAGAAATCGATTTGACTTTGCCTGGAAACGCTGTAAGCCAGGGCGCACTCCATCCGATTACACAGATGCAGTATGACTTGAACGATGCCTTTCTCTCCTTGGGCTTTGAAATATTTAGCGAAGATGATATCAGCAGCGAATTGTTCGCTTTTGATAATCTGAATTTCCCACCGGATCATCCGGCAAGACAGTCGATGGATACCTACTGGATTGAAGGTACCGAAGATAAGCAGGGGGCAGAGAGACTTTGCCTCCGTCCGCACCTCACCGGCGGTTCCGTCCGCTACCTGAGAGAGCACGGCGCACCGGCTCGCTTCGTCTATCCGGGCCGCGTATACCGTAACGAGAATACGGATGCCCGTCACGAGAGAGCGTTCTATCAGTATGAGGCGCTGATCGTGGACAAGGATCTGTCCTTCTCCTCCGGCAAGGTTATGATTCAGGCACTGCTGGAGAAGGTATTCGGCCGGAAGGTGAATGTTCGTATGAGAGAAGGATTCTTCCCGTTCACGGAGCCGGGATATGAAATTGACATGGAATGCCAGGTATGCCACGGAAAGGGCTGCCGTGTCTGCAATCAGAACGGCTGGATTGAGGTGGCGCCGGGCGGTGTCATCAACCCGAACGTTGTCCGTGCCGCCGGTCTGGATCCGGACGTATACACCGGATTCTACACCAACATCGGCCTGGACCGTTTCGTTATGATGAGATATGGTATCGATGATGTTCGTTTCTTCCACAGCACCGATCTCAGATTCTTTGAGCAGTTCAAGTAGTAAAGGGAGGAAATTAGCATGAAAGTATCATTAAATTGGGTAAAAAAATATGTCGATCTGCCGGAAGATTTGACGCCGAAGCAGATTTCTTTCGACTTAACCATGAGAACCGTAGAGGTGGAGGATGTCATTGACACATCCGAGAAGTTCCACGATATCGTGGTGGGAAAAATTCTGGAAGTAAAAGAGCATCCGAATGCCGATCAGCTCCGAGTATGCATCGTGGAATGCGGTGAGGACGAGCCGAAGCAGATTGTCTGCGGTGGTTCCAACCTGTATGAAGGCGAGAAGGTCGTTGTATCCAAGCCGGGTGCGGAAGTATTCTGGCACGGAGAAGACTCTCTGGTAAAGATTAAGGAATCCAAGCTGAGGGGCGTTCCTTCCTACGGCATGATCTGCGGTGCGACGGAAGTGTATCTGGAATCCTACTTCCCGCTGGAAGACGAGCACATGATTGTGGACCTCAGTGATGTGGACTGCGAGGTGGGTCAGAACGTATCGGAAATCATCGGCATGAACGACGTTGTTTTCGATATCGACAACAAGTCCCTCACCAACCGTCCGGACCTGTGGGGTCATTACGGTATCGCAAGAGAGCTAGCGGCCATCTACAAGTGTCCGCTGAAACCGCTTCCGGAAGCAGAGCTGCCGAAGGACCTGCCGGAATACCGCATCGACATTGAATCCCCGGAGAAATGCCCGAGATACGCGGCATTGGAGATTGAGAATGTGTACGAAAAAACTTCGCCGATTTGGATGCAGACCGCACTTATCAACGGCGGAATGCGCCCAATCAATGCGATTGTGGATATTACCAACTACATCATGCTGTCTGTGGGACAGCCGACACACGGCTTTGACCGCACCCATGTAGACGGTTCCCATATCATCGTTCGCAACGCAAAGAAGGATGAGAAGCTGACACTGCTGGACCGTGCGCTGCTGGATCTTACGGAAGAAGACCTGGTCATCTGCGACGAACACGATCCGATGGCACTGGCCGGAATCCGCGGCGGCATTAAGGACTCCATTCTGCCGGAAACCACCGGCGTGGTAATCGAGGTAGCTACTTTTACCGCAGGAACGATTCGGCAGACCGGAAAGCGCTTCGATGAGAAGACCGATGCCTCCATCCGTTACGAGAAAGGCCTGGATACCCAACGCGTAGATCAGGGTATCGCCATGGCCGCACAGCTGTTCCGCGAAATTTTCCCGGAAAGCAAAATCGTCGCTTTCGGCGATGTGGATCCGACACCGACCACTCGAAACGAAATCGATGTCACACAGGAGTTTCTGGATGTTCGTCTGGGCAAGGCGCTTCCGTCGGAAGAGATTCTGGACATCCTCACCCGTCTGGGATACGATGTCACTCTGACCGACGGTACCTACCACTGCGTGGTTCCAACCTATCGTTCCACCGGTGATGTCAGCGTCAAGGATGACGTACTGGGAGATATTGCCAGAATTTACTGCTACGAGAATTTCGAAATGAAGCCTCTGCCGGTGAACTTCGAGCATGCGGTTCGCCAGCCAAAGGAGCAGCTGGACAGAAGAATTCGGGAATACCTGGCATTCCGGTGCGGTTTCAATGAGATTTTCACCTATCCGTGGATTGATGAAAAGTACATCCAGGCCGCAAAGATCGATACATCGGAAGCCATCCGTCTGGCAACTCCGCCGGCACCGGAACTGGCCATTCTGCGTCAGTCTCTGATTCCGGGAATGCTGGAAGCAGCGGTAAAGAACCTGAGATACTACGACGAATTCAGAGTATTCGAGATGGCACAGACATTCCACAAGGGCGAATATCACGAGTCCTGCGAGGAGGAAATCCTGCCGGTTCACAAGAAGTTGCTCTCGGGAATTATTGTGGGCAGAGATGCGAAGAAGGACTTCTTCGACGTGAAGGGCGTTCTGGAATCCATGTCCCGCTTCTGCCACATGGAGGATCTCACCTTCAAGCAGAAGGAGAAGCCGTCCTGGGCAGACGATAAGGTATATCTGAACGTATTCCACAAGGGCAAGAACATCGGTTCCCTGGGGCTGGTATCCGTTCAGGCCATGAACGCGGCCGGAATCAGCAGAACACAGGTCGCATTCTTCGAGCTGAACTTCGACGAGATGATTCCGCTGAACTCCAGAACCAACGAGTTCCAACATCTGCCGCAGTATCCGCTGGTAGAGCAGGATCTGTCCATTCTGGTAGATGAGTCCGTAAAATGGCACGATGTATCGGAAGCCATTCGACACATGGTGAAGAAGTACGAGTTCATTGAAGAGTACCGCGGAAAGCAGATTCCGGAAGGAAAGAAGTCCCTGGTATTCCGCGTATGGATCGGTAACGATGACAGCACTATGACCTCCAAGCAGATTGACAAGAAGATGGCGGCAGTCATGAAGTCTCTGCAGAAGAAGTGCGGTGCCGCGCTTCGGGAAGAGTAGGACGTGCGGAGAATTCCGGACAGGATGTCTTAGAATAATTCGGCAAAAACAAAATCGGATAATCATAGCGGCGTTGCTATGGTTATCCGATTTTTGAATTGAACTTCAGATATGGAAATTGCAAACGTTACCGGTCGGCGGAGCGAACGATCAGCAGGGTTCCTTTCTGAACGCAAATCTCCACTGTGTCTTCCTTGAATTCGTTACTCACCCCCAGGGTGGATGCCCGCTCCAGGGATGCTCCGGTCAATTCGTATTTGGCGCCCCGGATATCGATTCCGGAGGCTTCCGCATTCAAGGAGACGAGACCGAAATACTTATACCGCACATCTCTCTTCAACGTGCGGCCGGAATCCTTCAGCAGCTCCATTCTATTTTTGCCGTCGATGAATTCCATATGGTCGAAGGAACTGTAATATTTGTCCAAAAGGCCGATGTTTCCCATGGTATGGTCCAGCCGGCCGCCCATGCCGCCCAGGAGGATTACGTTCCGGCAGCCCTTTTCCAAGGCGTGAGTCAGCGCCGCCTCCGTATCGGTAAGGTCTTTCTCCGCCGGGTAGGTGATGTAGATGCAGTCGAAATCTTCGTTCAGGGTGGTGGAGTCGAAATCGCCGATGACGCAGTCCGGCTGCAATCCGAACTCCCGGGCGCGGTTCTGACCGCCATCCGCCGCGATGATGTAATCCGCCGTTTCCGCCAGTTCCTGGGCCATATCCGGGGTGACACATTCCATGTAAGATAATAGGATCAAGCAGGTATTTTGCATGATGTTCTCCTTTTCGCTTTTACTTGATATTTTATACCATTTATTATAAAATATCCGGTAGTCTATTTGCAAATGAAAGGAATTGAAATGAGCGAAGAACAGAAGCAATCTTATTTCAAAATTCGAACGAATCCCATGCGAATTCGGCAGGCCGCTTCCATGAACCTGAACGGCTACTGGTGGATTTATTTTATCGGGATTTTCGTATATTATTTTTTCTCGGATATATTGATTAACATTGTCAGCCGGTACTTCCCATCGGGATACATGGTTATTCCCATGTCCAACCTGCCGGAGGAAATTCAGAAGTCCGTCGCCATGCCGCAGATTCCCGTGGTGCTGTTTTTCTACGTGCTTCTGATGAGCGGCGCCTTCGAACTGGGACGGGCGATATATTCCCTGTCCGCACTGCGGAACCGGTTAGTGATTCCGCGTCTGATGTTTGAAGGGTTCTCCGCGTACTTCCGGGCAACCGCGATCTGCGTCATTCGGTACCTGCTGACCGCCCTGGGATTCATGTGCTTCTTTTTCCCGGGCATCGTGGTGAATTACGCCTATAGCCAGGCGTACTATCTCCTGGCGGAAGATGAGAAGCGAGGGGTCATCGACTGCCTGCGGGAAAGCCGCCGAATGATGGCGGGAAATAAGCTCAGCCTGTTCCGCCTGGACCTGACTTACTTCTTCCTGGTTTTCGCCAGCTACCTGCCGTCCTACATTTTGGTGGGCAACGGAACGGTCAGCGTGGACGGAATCAACGGAATGCTGACCTTCTACCTGCTGCAGATTCCGTACTTCATGGCCATGAGCAGCTTCTGTATGGGCCGGACGGTATTCTACGAGCTCCTTCGGTTCGGCAGCTTCAAGAATTTCAAATACAGAGGGGAAGACTTCTTCCGCGAGATCGGATTGCTGTAGGAGCTTTCATAAAAATAGAATTATTCCATATATGAGAAAACGAGCCCGATTACTGTTCGGACTCGTTTTTGATTTCCGCAATGCATTTTTGAATATCCTCCGGGAGTTCGGAGCGAATTTCCAAGGGCTCGTGGCTCATGGGATGGAGAAACTTCAAATAACAGGAGTGAAGCGCCTGCCGCTGAATATGAGAATCATCCCCGCCGTACAGCTGATCGCCGGCGATGGGGTGCCCGATGTGGGACAGGTGTACCCGAATCTGATGGGTCCGTCCCGTGTGAAGCGTCAGCTCCACCAGGGTATAACGGTCTCCGAAATGCTCCAGGACCTGCACGTCCGTCACCGCATCCTTTCCGCCTTCCGCCATGACGCTGCGCTGCACCTGATCCTCGAAGGGGCGGCCGATGGGCAGGTCAATGGTGAAAAAATCTTCTTTTACATCGCCCAGCACCACGGCTCTGTATTTCTTCACCGTGGTTTGATTCCGCATCTGGTGGGAAATATCGTTCTGAGAGTTGGCATTCTTCGCCACGATGACGATTCCGCTGGTATCCATATCCAGCCGGTTGGCAAAACGAATCTTGAAGGATTGATCCGTATCGTGCATGTATTTCATGATGCCGTTGGCCAATGTGTGGCTGGGATGTCCCTTGGTGGGGTGCACCGTTACACCCGGCTGCTTGTCGATAATCAGGATATCTTCATCCTCATATAGGGGAGAGACGGGGATATCTTCCATGGGGAAATCGCTGGTTTCCTCCGGAAGGCGGACCACGATTTCGTCGCCCGCTTTCGGTCTTAAATATCCGGGGGATTGCTCTCCGTTCAGATCCACCAGCTTCTGGAACTTGATCTTCGTCTTGAAGCGGCTGGAAAATGTAAAGTTGCGCCGGAGAATTTGATTGATGGTCAAATCCTCCCGTTCTTCTTCCTCGGTTACCCGATGACTGTAATTTGACATATTTTTATTCCTGTATAATTCCTTTGATGTTATAGAAGCTTGCTTTTCAGCTTCGTCCAATAGTTGTAATCGTGGAACCGAACCAGATGAAGGCCGGCGCCGGAACGATTGATGGTGATTTTCTGCACCTCCTCGTAGAGGTAATCGAAACCGTCTACGATGATTTCCAGCGTGTCGCCGCAGCTCCGCTTAATCGGCGTCATGCACATGGTCATGTTGGCCGGATAGAGGATGCTGGAACGGAAGCAGCGGTAGGCATTGGTGTTGGACGGTGCGATTGGCGTAATCTGCAGCGCGTCCAGCTGCGGTGGAATGATGGCGCCGCCCAAAGCATAGTTGTAGGCGGTGGATCCCATGGAAGTGGAAATCAGCAGTCCGTCTCCGTAGAATTCCTGCACCAGGGAGCCGTCGATTTCGATGCCCAGGTGGGTGAGGTGGGTGTGCGGTCCTCGAATGACGATTTCGTTCACGCCCCGCAGCTGATAGGTTCCGTCCATCGTATCGATGATCGCATCAATCGGCCAGATATTCTGGAGTGTGTATTCTTGTTTCTCGTAGGAATCCAGAAAGCCGGAAATGTCCTCCGGCAGAATTTCCTGAAAGAATCCCAGGTGTCCCGTATTGATGCCGATAATCGGGCTGGTGGGAAAATCGCAGGCGTGAACCAGCCGCAGGAAGGTTCCGTCTCCGCCGATGCAGGTGATCAGCCCTACGGTTTCGTCGTAGGAATCCACGATGGTGTACCCCCGCTTCGTCACCTCCTCGGTGAACCGGCGCCGCGCCTCGTAGGATTTCGGTACATCGTTTTGATAGATGTATATTTTCTTTCGATCAAGTTTCTTCATCCCGTTTTCTCCTTTTTATCCAATATATCCCTTTTATATCTCTCTTAAAGCTCCTGAACCAGTTCATCCACCAGCCGAGCGAAGGTGGTCAGCGCGCTTCGTACCGGTTCTTCCGTGCTCATGTCCACGCCGGCAATCTTCAGCAGGTCGATCGGATCCATGGAATCTCCCAAAGTGAGGAACTTTCGGTAATCCGCCACGGCCGGTGCGCCTTCTGTGAGAATCCGGTTGGCCAATGCGTTTGCGGCGGAATACCCGGTGGCGTATTGGAACACGTAGAAGGAGCGGAAGAAGTGAGGAATCCGCGACCATTCGTATTGAATGAACTCATCGGAATCCATATCCGGCCCGAAGTATTCCCGGTTCAATTTCTCGTAGGTGCTGTCCAAAAGCTCTGCTGTCAGCGGTTCGCCGGCCTCTGCCATCTGATGCGCTTTCCACTCAAATTCCGCGAACATGGTCTGGCGGAACAGGGTGGATTTAAACTCGTCGATGTAGAAGTTGATGAGGTATTTCCGCATCTCCGGGGAGTCCGTATTCTGCAGCAGGTAATGAATGAGCAGCGTCTCGTTCACCGTGCTGGCCACCTCCGCGGTAAAAATAGAATGTTCTCCGTAGATATACGGCTGCGTCTTCCGGGTATACCAGGAGTGCATGGAGTGTCCGCCTTCGTGCACCAGGGTGAAGATATCCTTCAGGGTGCCCTTGAAGTTCATGAGAATGTACGGATCGCTGTCATATACTCCGAAGCTGTAGGCCCCGGATGTCTTTCCCTTGTTCTCCATAATATCCACCCAGCGCTCTTCCAGAATTCCGTTTCGAAGGGCGGAGACATAATCTTCTCCCAGCGGCTTCAGTGCCTCGCAGGCGATATCCACCGCCTCTTCAAAGGTGTAATGCTTCTCCGGAAGGGACACCAGCGGCGTATACACATCGTACATGTGGAGGGAATCCAGCTTCAGCGCCTTCTTTCGAGCAGCGACGTACCGGTGCATTGCCGGAAGTGCCTCATGTACGGCATGAATCAGATTGTGATACACGCTTTCCGGGATGTTCTCCGGGGAAAGGGCGGCCGACAGGGCGGAAGAGTAATTCCGCAATCGGGACAGAATCACATCTTTTTTTACATTGTAGTTATACAGCGTGGAAATCGTATTGTTGTATTCCCGATACCGGCGGTACAGGGTCTCAAAGGCGTCCTTCCGTACCGACGGATTCTCCGATTCCATCAGGGTGATGAAGTTGCCGTGGGTCAGCGGAATTTCTTTTCCGTTGGCATCCGTTACGGTGCCGAAGGTCATATCCGCATCCGTCAGCATAGAATAGGCTTCGTCCGGTGCATCCAGCGCTTCGCTGAGGGTAGAAATAATCCGCTCCTCTGCCGCGGAAAGGGTATGGGGCTTGCCCCGAAGGATGGTCTCCAGCATATAGCGGTACAGCTGCAATTCCTCATTTGCATCCACGAATTCTTCGATTCGGCCTTCCGGTGCGGAGAGAATCTCCGGAATGATAAAAGCCGTTTCCGAAGACAGCTGTGCCAGCACCGACATGGCCTTGTTGTTCATGCCGGTGTATTTGGAATTTCCGTTGTCTTCATCGTGCTTCATTCGGGAATAGACGAAGGCGTATTCCGCTTTCCGGGTGGCAGCCGCATACAAATTCAGCACATGCAGCAGCTGTTCCGGGGACTCCGTCAGTTGTCCCTGTAGCTCTGCGATGGCATGTGCTTCCGCCAAAGCTTCTTTCAGGTCGGATTCCCACTTGGATTCATCCGGATACATCTTCTCAATATTCCATTTATAGGAAGGAGCAATGTCCTCCCGGTTTTTAATTTCCTGATTCATAGTAAATCCTTTCATTTCTATATAGTGATATCCCGTGGGATATCCAGTTCAGTATATCATTTTTCCCGGGAAAAATTAATAGAAAATAAGAGAGAGAAAGACGGTATGTCATCTCACGCATTATGAAGTTCCCGTGAAGTGTTGTGCATTTTCGGCAATTCAGACCCAATCTGCACAACATTTTCGTCGAGACGGCAGTTCTTTGTCGGCAATTAGAGAAATCATCAATAGATAACGGATTATCCTATTAGAATCATCCCGGATTCCCCTGAAAAACCGTACTATTTTTAT